>Ga0268266_10000140_pt1 | contig 140387 bp, 110 predicted proteins | sample KBSS13metaG_FD_190356 | JGI IMG/M metagenome (GOLD analysis project Ga0268266, IMG submission 190356) | Switchgrass rhizosphere microbial communities from Kellogg Biological Station, Michigan, USA - KBS S1-3 metaG (SPAdes) (version 2) | ecosystem: Host-associated > Plants > Roots >...
AAAAAGTTGGTTCCCACAGAGCTTGTCGAAGGACCACTCTATCTTTTCTAGGAAATTGTTTCTAAAATAGATGGTTCAGGTCCGCGCTTCAAAGTTGGGTACGGAGAGCCGACGTTACTTCCTTAGGGGTACTGGAACTCCGTTCGCTTGCGATGATCACCGTTAGGCTGGCCCTTTGGCCTCCTGGCGAAACATTTAGCCCCTGAAGGGCGTATGAGTAGCTAGAAGCGAGACAATTCCGTGGTCTTCGGGTCTATCCCGACTGGCGATTGCCTCCAAGTGCGGGTGAACAGGCCGTCGTAACAAAGGAACCTACGTTTATGAAGATGTGGCAGAAAGTGGCGATCGGAGCCGCCGTCGTGGTGGTCGGGGCCGGGATCGTCCTCTACAGCGTGAATCAGGCGAATAAGGGCGTCACCACCGTCCAGACCGCGAAGGTAGCCAAGCACGACACCCTGGTGTCTCTGGTTACCGCGTCGGGCGAGATCAAGCCGACCACTTACACCAACATGCAGGCGCAGGGCTTTGGCCGCATCACAGAGATTCTCGTCAAGGAAGGCGACAAGATCAAAAAAGGCGACCGCTTGATGGTTCAGGACGCTATTCAGGCCAACGCAGACGTTCAGGCGCAGGCGGCGGCGCTGAACGCCTCCGAATCCGGAATCGCCGCATCGGAAGCGAGTTATCGGGCCGCTCAGGCCGACTTGCTGACGCAGAAAGCCAATCTCGAAAAAGCAAAGCTCGATTTCGAGCGCGGCCAGGGTCTTTACCGCGATGGATTGATCGCAAAGCAGGATTTCGATCAACGGAAAACTACCTATGACGGAGCGGTAGCATCCGCTGATTCGTCCAATGCAAAGGTTTTGCAATTCAAGGCGCAGATGGATCAATCGCGCGCTCAGTTGAACCAAACCAAGGCCGTTCTGGCGCACACGCGCGATGTCTTGAACAAAACCACATACTTTTCGCCCATCGACGGAATCGTGAGCTACCTGCCGATTCGCCTGGGTGAGTATGTCGTGCCGGGCATTCAGAACTCCAACGGCAGCTTTTTGATGACTTTGTCCGACATGTCGGTTGTTACGGCGGAAGTGAAAGTCGACGAGACCGATATTGTGAATGTGCGCATGGGACAGGACGCCGATGTAACGATTGACGCCGTCCCGGGCAAGACCTTCCACGGCAAAGTGACGGAAATCGGTTCGCAAGCCGTTTTGCGTACATCCGGTCTGGCGACGACGCAGTCCACCACCAGCACGCAGGAAGCAAAGGATTTCAAAGTCGTCGTTACGCTCGATAGCCCACCGGAGAATTTGCGGCCCGGTCTTTCGACGACGGCAAAAATCAAGACTGCGGAGAAGAAGGACGTTGTTGCGATTCCCATCCAGGCGCTCGCCATCCGTTCGCGTAAGGACATCGAAGAAGCGAAGAAAAATTCCAAGGGCGGCAGCGGCGGCAGCGTGACTCTCGCTGCTGCTCCTCCTTCCGCACCAAACGACCCGAAGAAGGATGAGATTCAGGGTGTGTTCGTCGTTAATGGGAAGAAGGCCCTCTTTAAGGCCGTGAAGACCGGCATCAGCGGCGTGACGGACATCGAAGTCACCGACGGACTGCAAGCTGGAGATGAAATCGTGGTCGGCAGCTACAAGGCATTGCGCACGCTTAAGCCTGAAGCGCAAATCAAGGTGGACAACTCCGCGCCGAAGAAGCCCGACGAGCAGAGCTAGTCGTTGTGAGAAAGCCGAGAAAGACTTCGAGGAGATCAAATGCCCGTGTCCACAATGGAAACTGAATCTTACCGCGAAGACCTGGTATCAACCGGCGTCGTAATCCGGACGACCGAACTCACCAAGACCTATCAGATGGGCGCGGAAGAAGTGCATGCGCTGCGCGGAGTCAACGTCGAAATCAAGAAGGGCGAATATGTCGCCATCATGGGCCCGTCGGGATCCGGCAAATCCACGTTGATGAATTTGATCGGCTGTTTGGATTCACCCACGGCTGGGCAATATTGGCTCGCTGGCAGGCTGGTCAGCGAACTAGATGACGACGAGTTGGCTTACATCCGCAACAAAGAAATCGGCTTCGTCTTCCAGACGTTCAATCTGCTTCCACGCGCAACTGCGCTACACAACGTTGAGTTGCCTTTGATCTACAACGGTACTCCTGCAGAAGAGCGCCTTGAAAAAGCGAAGCAAGCGCTCTCCCGTGTCGAGCTGACCGACCGCATGAACCATAAGCCCAACGAACTCTCCGGCGGCCAGCGCCAGCGCGTTGCCATAGCCCGCGCTCTCGTCAATTCGCCGTCCATTGTTCTCGCCGACGAACCTACCGGCAACCTCGACTCCAAGACCGGCGAAGAAATCATGGCCCTGTTCGCCAATCTGCACAGCCAGGGAAACACGATCATTCTCGTGACGCACGAGCACGACATCGCGCAACACGCGCATCGCATCATTTTTATCCGCGACGGAAAAATCGCCTCCGACGAAGCGGTGAAGAAGTAATCGTTCCTTCTCTTTGTTAACGCTGTTGCGTGAACCGGTATGTTTTCTTACGCGGGTGCCGTGTAGCGGCTTTCTACTGCCGCGCGCAGCTTTTTTCTGCTCTCCCCTACTCCCTGCGAACCATTTTGTTCAATCTCGCGCACGCTGGCCGCCAGTTCTTCGTCCTTAATCATCGTTTCGAACCAGCGCGAATAGTCGCCTCGCCGCGCATGGTACAGCCAGGTTTCTTCGTCCACGCCTTCGCCGACTTGCAAGAATGTCATCAGGTTTTGTGCGCGCAGGTTCAGTTTCCCTTGCGGCCCGCGAAAATAGAAGCTCTGCTCCGGCGAAAGCTCGCCCTGGGCATAATTTCTCTTGTGCCGCCGGCGTTCCGCTTTTGCTCGCCGTGTCTGCACAAGCATGGGATGCTCTCCGGCACACCGCACGAACCACACCAGCGCCTGCCCCGGCTGCGGCTCGACCGTCGCATGGCTCGGTGCTGCAATTTGCGCGGCCTGCGAAAATTCCGCCAGCGCCTCGGCCGCATGCTTGCCGGTCGCGACAACTACATCGACGAACGCCAGGGCAGCAGGTGAAACGTGTTCGGGATGCACCGTGATCAAAATCGTGCCGCCTAGCTCCTGCGGAATCGCGCTTGAGGCGGGCGACCAAGTAGTCGGCAACAGGTGATGCGCTTCGTCAATCACCAGCCAGTGCGGCCGTCCGGTTTTTGCGCGCATCTCCAGAATTCGTGGCAGCAGCGCAGCGAACGTCGCCGGACGCTCAGAAAGCGGCACTGCCATTAAGTTCACCACCAAGCTTTGCGTCGACTCAAGGGCTTTTCCGACCATCTTGGGGTCCGGCTGTTCGCTGGGGCTTCCTACCGCCATGGCACCCGGAAATCCCTCGAAGTCCCCTTCCGGATCAATCAAGCAGAATTGATAACCGCGCTCGCCGCACTCTTCCAGAATGCCAGCCACGGCCGACGATTTTCCGCTCGCTGAAGCGCCTGCCACCAGAACGCTATTGCGGTTCGGTATGATCCGCAGTTCGGCGTTTTCGTTTTCCGCGCTGGTAGTTTCTCGAACGCCAATGGAAAGCGCTGAGCGCACAAGCCGGTGATCGTACAAAGTCAAATCGTCTTTTAGCAGCTGCTCAGTCAACTCCACTACTCCCGCGCCGTGATCGCCACGCGTCACCACGTCAGCTTTTTCCTTCAGCGCCGGCAACGCATTCGCCACCGCCACTCCGCATTCGCTCCCCGACAAAAAGGCATGGTCATTTTCTGCGTCCCCGATTGCCACCGTGTTGTGAGGCGACAACTGTAACTCCTCTAAAGCCGCTCGCAGCCCGGTTGCTTTGTTGATCCCCGAAGGCAGCACCATCACGGCGCCTTTATTGAAGATCACCTGATAGTCGAGGCCCATCCGCTTGATGACCTCGACTATGGCAACTTCAGCGGGCGTCCAGGTCGCGACGATTGAACGGCCGGCTTCGAACTGAACTCCCTCCGCGTGCAGCGCATGGAGAAATTCTTCTTTCGGCGCTTCGGCCAAGACTTTCTCCTCGCGGCTCGCGGGGTCATAGAGCAGCGCACCGTTTTCCGCGACTAGGCGATCGAAAATCCCCAGCTTGGGAAACACCCGCTGTAAATCCGGCAGATGCCGGCCGGTGACCAGCAGCAGTTTCCTCCCGGATGCCTTCAACTGCTCCAGCGAGCGAACGGTCGCCTCGTCCACGCAACCGTTTGTGGCTAACGTCCCGTCGTAGTCCGTTGCAAACGCCAAATACCTCATTCCGTGTCCTCTGAAAAGCACGAGCAGCTGTGCCTTGATTTAGCTCGACAAGCGGAAAGCTACCACGCCGTTCCGCAAACGCTCTCTGCAGCAATCGCTGTAGAGCTGTTTTGCTCTGAATTCGCGAGTTTGACCTTCCGGCTGGCGGCGTCCGTGTGCTAAAACCTTCCGGCACCATCAGGAGCCATCCCATGCCCGACGCCTCCGCCGCATCAAGTACGCAATCGCCCAATGAACGCCGCGGCCGCCGCTTCTTCATTGCTGGAGCAATCCTTCTGATCGTTATGGGCCTCGTGCACTCGCTTTCGCTTATCAAAGCGCCCAGCCCCGCAAATGAAACAGAGCGCCAGCTCCTCGACCTCATGTCCAACTACAGGTTCAGCCTTATGGGCTCCATGCGCAGCATGCAAAACCTGATGACCGGCTTCAGCATAGCTTTCATGTTCGCAGCGCTTGGGCTCGGAGCCGTGGACTTTGCTCTTCGCCGCGAACGCTCGGAGCTGCTCAAGCGCATCGCCCTGCTCAACACGCTGTGGCTTGCCGCGATGACCGCCGTTTCTCTGCGGTACTTCTTCGCCGCGCCAACCTCTTTCCTCGTCGCCGCGCTCCTACTATTCCTGCTGGCCACGCTCACGCTCCCTCGAACCGGCGCTAGCGATATACGGATCGCCGATGGGCGCTAGCTTTCACGTCGATGCCGGGCGCTTCGCCATCAAAGTTGAGCTGGACGACTCCGGCATCCAAATGAGTCGCACTACGCTGGGCCGCACGGAAAGTGAGTCCATTCCATGGGACAAAATAACGGGCGCGACACTGGTCCGTCCGAACGCTGCCGACGCGGCCGAAACCCGAAAAGAAGAGCAGATGGCGCGATTTCTTGGGCCGGAGGCCGTTGCCAAATTCCATGAGCTGCAAGGCAAAGTTGGCGAGATCTGCGTTGCCTTTCGTGACGAAAACAATCGCTTGCGGCAAACAGAGGTTCCCGCGCCGCTTACCGACGCGGCGTATCTGCAGGAGTTTCAAACCCGGCTCGGGGCTCGCTGGCTGGGTGAAACAAAGGATCGGAGTCAGGTAGACAAGAAACTACACACGAATCCTGGTTTCTTTATAACGGTTTTCATTTTGGTCGCGCTGCTCGGGATAGTCGCGGCCGTCGCCGCGATTGGCCTTCTTGGATTCCTCGGCCCAGTTCTGAATTTCATGTCGATTCAGAAAATGCTGCTGGACCTGCAGGACGGAAACTTTGTCAGCCTCGTGTACCGCGTCGCCACATATGCCGCGTTATTCCTCCTTGGCTATCTCCTACACCGCGTCATCCGTACCAAGCTTGACGCAATGAAGCGCCCTCGCTCGTCCCGCTTTCCTCTGCGACCGTAGTTCCGGGCATGGGACGCCATATTTTCTGTTGGAAGAGGCCCTGAATCTCAAGAGGCAATTCCGGCATGAGAGCTCAGTAATACTTTCGCTATATGCCCTATAGAAGCCCGCCCTGGGCAACGCCGCCGCAATCTAAAATTAAGCAAGCTCATGGCCTCATCCCGGACCTATGTGTGGATCGCCGGCGTGTCTCTCGCGATCCTCGGCCTATACGCCGCCCTCTCGCTCACGTTGCCGCACGGCGAGACGCTGAACGCTTTTGGAAACATAGTCCAGTGTCTGGTACCGCTGCTGGCGAATGCCGGACTCTTGCTGAACGCGGGCACGCCGCACTGGCGCCGCAACGTTTTCTGGATGCTGACCGCGATGTCGTGCTCGCTGTGGATGATCGGCCAGTTTCAATGGACGTATTACGAAGTCTACCTGCACAAATCGCTGCCCGATCTGTATCCCGGGGACATCATTTTCTTCCTGCGCGGCGTTCCTTTGATGGCAGCGCTTGCCCTAAGGCCGCACCTGAAGCGCAGCGAGATGCAGCTGCGCTTCGGCTATCTGGATTTTGTGCTGCTGCTTGCCTGGTGGGTTTTTCTGTACGCCTTCGTCGTACTTCCGTGGATGTATGCGGATCCGACGCTCGGTCAATACAATTTTACTTACGACCTGGTTACCAACGTACAGAACACGGTCACGGTGATCTGGTTCGGGGTGCTATGGCTGCAAAGCCGCGGCGGCTGGCGAACGGTGTACGCGCATCTCTTCGCCGCGGACGTGATGTACATGCTTTCTTCGTTGGTCATCAATGTCGGCATCAGCATGAAGGAATACAACACGGGGAGCTTGTACGATTTGCCTCTCGTCGCGTCATTTCTTTGGTTTGCAGCGGCGGGGCTGATCGCTTACAAGAACAGCGCCCTTTTGGACGACGCTACGGAAACGGCGAGTGAGAGTGATCAGAAAAAGAGCGAAAGCATTTTGGCGTCGCGGCTAGCTTTGGCGGCGGTGGTTTCGCTTCCGGCGTTCGCCATCTATACGCTGAAGTTTTCTCATGACGGACCGGCCGTTCGGGAATTCCGGCTGCTGACGGTGCTGATTGCGGCGGTACCGCTGGGCGCGCTGGTATTCCTACGGCAACATCTGGCGGATAGCGACCGCGCGCGATTATTGGCGCGAGCAGAGCAATCGGTGGAAAATCTGCAACGGCTGCAAGCGCAGATGGTGCAAACGGAGAAGTTGGTTTCGCTCGGCCAACTTGCGGCAGGCGCAGCTCACGAAATCAACAATCCATTGACTGCGATTCTCGGTTATTCGGATTTGCTGGCGGATGACGCATCGTTACCAGAAAAACCACGCGCAGTGGCAGCAAAGATCCGCGATCAGGCGCGCCGCACCAAGACGCTGGTGGGAAACCTGCTGAGTTTCGCGCGGCAAGTGCCGGCGGAGCGGACGCTGCTCGATCTAAACACCGTGGTCAACAACGCAGTGCAGTTGCGCGCGCTGGATTTGAAACATTCCGGCACAAAAATCGAATTGAGGCTGGAATCGGTGTTGCCTGGCGTGCGCGGTGATGGCAACCAGCTGATGCAGGTCTTCTTTAACATCATCAACAATGCCGTGGATGCAATGGATTCGCACAGCGGCGGCGGGACGCTGACGATCAAGACGATGCGCGACCGCGCCAACGTGGTTATCCTGTTTTCGGATACAGGGCCTGGAATCAAAGATCCGCATCGGGTTTTCGATCCGTTCTATACCACAAAGCCCATCGGCAAAGGCACCGGGCTCGGGCTGAGCATTTGCTTCGGCATCGTTCAGGAACACGGCGGAAAAATTATCTGCTACAACAGCCAGGAAGGTGGCGCGGTGTTCCGCGTGGAGCTGCCGGCCGTTCTGGCCGCTTTGCCCACACGCGAATCACTCATCGCGGGCAGCAGCTCACCAGTGGCCAAAAGCTCCTAGGGCCGGCGGTTTTCACACACTTTGAGAGCAGAATGGCCGCCGCCCGCTATTCTTGAGACAACTCGGCTGAGTAGGCTGGGCGTTCCGCTTCAGGAAACCATGCTAGATTCGATATTTGTCCCTCCGGACGGAGCCGCAGCCTGATGCCCGAAATCGCGATTGCCACTGAAAAACTGACACGCCAGTTTGGCGAATTGACCGCCGTGGATGGCGTAGATTTGCAGGTAGAGTCCGGACAGTTTTTCGGGTTTCTGGGGCCAAACGGGGCGGGAAAATCCACAACGATCAAGATGTTGACCGGGCTGCTGGTACCGACGGCGGGCCGAGTATCGCTGCTGGGAATTGATTTTGCGAAGCATCCAGTAGAAGTGAAGCGGCAGATAGGCGTTGTGCCGGAGGGCATGGGTCTCTTCGAACGGCTTACGGCGCCGGAGTACCTGGAATTTGTGGGGCGCATGTATGGCTTGGATAAGCCGACGACGCGGAAACGTAGCGAAGAATTGCTGGAATTCATGAGGCTTGCGGATCGTTCGAAGACATTGATTGCGGACTACTCCCACGGTATGCAGAAAAAGTTGGCGCTGGCAGCAGCCGTTATTCATGGGCCGCGCATTCTCTTTCTGGACGAGCCTTTTGAGGGAGTGGATGCATTGGCGGCAGGCGCGCTGAAGGAACTGCTGGGCCGGATGACAGATCGTGGCGTGACGATTTTCCTGACGTCTCATGTGTTGGAAATTGTGGAACGCCTTTGCAGTCACGTTGCGATCATCAAGCGTGGGCAGCTGGTGGCGCAGGGTTCGATGGAGCAGTTGCGCGCAGGCGTGCCGAGCACGGAAGGGCAAACGCTGACGCTCGAAGACATTTTCCTGTCAGTGGTCGGCGAAGGCGCGGAACGACCGCAAGTCGAGGAACTTACGTGGCTGACGTAAGAGCAGACGCGCCTGCTAACGGAACGGCCGGCGAACCGGCGCGGTCAGAGTTGCCGGATCTTGCGGAGCAGCTGCGCCTGGTGGCGTGGCTGCGCTGGCGGTCGCTGCGCAACGGACTGCGCAACAAGAACCGCCGGCTGGACCTGCTGGGGATGATCGTTTCTGGACTATTTAGCTCCGTCCTGGTCATCGGAATCGCCGTAGCGTTGTTTTTCGGAACAAAATACATTTTCGATGTGCATCATGAGCACTATCTGGGCCTGCTTTTTCTGGCCCTACTCGTGTGGTGGCAGCTGTTTCCCATTCTAATGGCGGGATTCGCGCCGCAATTTTCCTTTAAGTCGCTGCTCCGTTTTCCGCTGAACTTTTCGACTTTTTATCTGGTTGGACTGGCCTACGGGCTGGCGGATGCGGCGGCGGTTGCTGCCCTTATCTGGATGGGCGCGATAGTCGCGGGGACGCTGGCGTCGCAGGCTAGCGCGGCACCGGCGACGCTTCTGGTTTGTATTCTTTTTGCCACATTGAACGTGACCATGGAACGGCTGCTGGGCGCTTGGCTGGAGAAACTCTTATCCAAACGACGGTCACGCGAAGCGCTGTTTGGGATTTTCATACTATTTATGGTTTCTTTGCAGTTCCTGAACCCTTTATTGCAAAAGCACGGCAGGGAAGTGAAAGCCGCGATCCATGCGGTGCTGCCATATCTGTGGCTGCTGCCATCGTCGTTTGCTGGAGATTTTGTGGCACGTGCGAGTGCAGGGCAATGGTCCGCCGGGCTTCTGGAACTCTTGGGATTGCTGGTCTATGTGTTGCTCTTCAACTGGTTGCTCTGGCGGCGATACACAAAGCTTTACGCTGGCGAAGAACTGAGCGAAGGCATTGCACCCGCCGCCAAGGAGAATCGCTTTGCAAGCGAGGATGTTGACGACACCGACTCACTGGGATTTTTGCCGCCGCAGGTCGGAGCCGTGTTTCGCAAGGAATTGCGCTATTTGAAACGGAACAGCTTTCTCTTCTTTTCGCTGGTGATCCCGCCTTTGATGGTGTTCTTTTTCAGCATGCAAATTGCCGGCGCGCATTCGGGTCCGTTCCGCAAAGGAATTTCGCCCGATATGTTCTTTCCCGGAATGATGGCGTATCTCGTGTTGATTTTGATTGCTCCGTCGTACAACTCGTTCGCCCATGAAAGCCGAGGCATTCAAACCTATTTCATGTCGCCGGTACGATTCAGAGAGATTTTGCTGGGCAAGAACCTGATGACAGTCGTGATCGTGTTTGTGGAACTTGTATTATGCGTGATTCTGGTGGGCGTGCGCGTGGGGTTTCCGTCGGCGCCAGTGCTGCTCGCGACCCTGATGGCGATGATCTTCTCGGTTGTGGGACAGCTTACAATCGCCAATTGGTCATCGATCAGCTTCCCTAAAAAAATGGACTTCGGAAAGATGCAGGGCCAGCGGAACTCCGGAATGTCGGTGTTCTTGATGTTTGGAGTGCAACTGGGGCTGGGGGGAATTAGCGCGCTGATCTTGTTCTCTGGCCGGTGGACAGGTAGCCCCTGGCTCCCGGCACAGTTGTTCACGGTCCTCGGCGCAGCGGCGATCGGCGGCTACTTTGCGTCGCTGGATTCTCTGACACAGTTGGCGGAAGCAAAGAAGGAAGTCCTCATAGAGACACTTTGCCGCTAGCCTGGCCGACACGTCGGAAAGGCGCGAAAGCGTTAAGGGAGCTAGTCCTATATACCAGTAGTACCGTGGTCGAAAGGGCTGGTACGGCGGCCCTATTTGCTGTCACGGCCATCCTTCGTAATCTCCGTGCATGAGAGACCATGCTAGCCCCGCAGCAGTGTTGACCGAGTCGGAAGTAATTCCGGCAGTATCCACAGAGAGAAATTTTGCAGAAGCGATCACGCCGGTTCTGACCGTAGCGATGGCGGGCACCGACCCGGTCGGGAATTCTACTCTTCGATCAATGCTGCAGCAGACAGGACTGGTAAAAAACGTTCGCGAATGGGCCTCGCTTAGCGAAGTGAAGGTGCGCCACGCGGAGGACGTGCCCGACGTAGTGTTTCTGGACTTGTCGACAGGGATGGGTTCGGAGTTTCTGTTCGCGCAGGAGTTGAGCAAGCTGCGGCCATCGGTTCACATCATCGCCTGCACCGCAAAGTTTGAAACGAATCCGGAATTTCTGCTCCAGGCAATGCGCTCCGGAATCCGCGACTTTTTGCAAAAACCTTACAACCGAATCGAGGTCGCCAGCTTGCTGCACCGGCTGAGCGGAGAGAATGCTCAGCCAACGAAGAAGGCCGGCGCGGGCAGATTGATGGTTGTTGTGGGAACGAAGGGCGGAGTGGGCACGAGCACAGTGGCGGTGAATCTGGCGGTGCAACTGGCACGCATGCCCGGGAAAAAAACCGTACTGCTGGACTTTTCGCGACCGATGGGCGACGTTGCGGCCTTGCTGGACCTGAAGCCGCGGTTTCAGGTACGAGATGCTGTAGAAAACGTGAAGCGGCTGGATGCGGCCCTGTTTGCCGGGTTGCTGACGCCTCACAAGAGCGGGCTGCAGGTGCTCTGCGGCGCATCACGCCTGGAGGACTGGCGCGATGGTTCGGTCTCGGTGATTGAGCGAATCGTGGAAGTCGCGCAAGAGATTTTTGATCATGTGGTGATGGACCTTGGCGCCTTTTACTCCTCAGAGTGGGAGAAAATTCTGCAGGCAAGCGAGGTGCTGCTGATTTCCGAAGCGGACCTGACTGGGCTCGCGAAGCTGGACAAACATCTGCGGGCGCTGTCGAATCTTCGAGTGGCTTCGAACCAGGTGCGCCTTGTAATCAACAGGTGGCATCGCAGCGATGAAGAAGCACTGGCACAAATTGAAGGCGCAATGAAGATGCCAGTGTTCGCGCGGTTGCCCAACAGCTTCAAGCAGGTGACGGAAGCGACGGTGCGCGGAATTCCCATGGCGAAGGACGGCGATCCGCTGACCCAAGGGTTCGCGAAGATCGCGGGCCAGCTGGCGGGAACGGAGAATGCGCCGGCTCGAAAGAAATCGCTGCTGGGACAGTTCTTTTCGTTGTAACCGCCAGAGCGCACGTCAAGTGTAGCGCTTTCGGAGCGCGTCTTCGTTTGCGCGAATCCAACCGAGAATCTTGTCGAAACCCTGGTCCAGAGAAACGCGTGGCTGCCAACTCAGCTTTTTTATTCCTTTACGATTGTCGGTGAAATAGATCGGCAAGTCGCCTTTTCGAACCGATTCTTCGACAGTAATGTTCGTGCCATGGCCGAGCTTCTGCTCGAGCAGGTGCGTCCCTTCGCGAAGCGAAAGTGAGTTAGCAGAGCCACCGCCAAGATTGAAGATATCGCCACGGAAGCGGCTGATTTGGTTCATCTGAAGCTCGACCAAAGCGCACACATCCTCAAGGAAAAGAACGTCGCGCACCTGCTTGCCGTTCCATCCGATGTATTTGAGCGGCAGCTTGAAATAGTGAGCGATGGCCCACCACACGACCCATCCTTGATCCAGCTTGGCAAATTGACCGGTACCGGCGATGACGCCGAAGCGGTTGATCACCAAAGGCATGTCAAACGCGCGGGAATACTCCTGACAACTAGCGTCGGCAATGAGTTTGCTGAGTCCGTAGATGCTGCGCTGGCCACCGTCAACCGCAAATTGCTCGGAGACGCCGTGGATAGGGTCGAAGCCGCGCGGACGAGTTTCGGGCGAAAGCTGGTCCCATGCGGAGGGATCCCATTCAATGCGCGTTGCCGCCTCGCGGCGAGGAAGTTCAAGCAGTTGGTCCACAACATACACGCGGTTGGTACTGAAAAAAATCATGGGGCAGCGATGGCGGCGAGCGAACTCAAGGACGTGAATGACGCCGAGCGAATTGTTGGTGATGTCGAAGACCGGATTGGTGTAGCCGGAAACGACCGAGGGCTGTGCGCTGACGTCGATGAGGAACTCTATGCCCGCGGGAAGGTTTTCGAAGTCTTCGGGATTGCGAACATCTCCGTGGACGAACGTGACACCATGGCGCGCCAAGCGCTCCAGATTGGATTCGCTGCCGCGACGAACCAGGTTATCCATCACTACGACGCGATGATTTTTTTCCGTGAGGCGAACGGCAAGTTCAGACCCCACAAAGCCGGCTCCGCCAGTGACGAGTATTTGCAAGTGTCAGGCTCCTGTCGCAGGCTGCTGGCGCAGGGGCGTCGAGCGCGATGCCTGCCACAGCCGAAAATCCCGATAAGGAAGATATCCCAACAACAAGAAATCCAGGGAAAGGAGTTCGAAGCGGCGGGCGCGGAGGTCCTTGGCCAGTACTTCTAAAAAGGAGTGCCTGAAGTGGACGAACAGAGCATGGCCCGCTACTGAGCGCAGGGAAATGCCGTTGGCGTACGCACTAACGCCGGATTTCCACCAGCGCCAGTAGGTATCCAGAATCGAGCGGACGGAGTCGGAGCGCAGGTGTGTAGCGCGAGCGTCGGGGTCATAGATCAGCTGCCAGTCTCTCGCTCGCAGGCGGCGGGACAAGTCACAATCTTCGCCATTGGTGCGCATGGACTCGTCGTATCCGCCCGCGCCGAGGACTGCGGTTTTTCGGAAAAGATTATTGCAGCCGAAAAGAAATTTCGGATTGCGAATCAAAGCCGGGCCCCACTCCTGCGGCATGTGAGCGCGACGCCAGCGGTCGGCGATCGAGGTTTGGATGCCCTCAGTTAACGAACCGCCAACGCCGGCGATCTCAGGATCGCTCATATGCGGGATGAGGTTGGCGAGCCATTCCGGATCGGCGACGCAATCTGCATCGAGAGAGGCGACGAGCTCGCAGCGGGCAGCGCGAAACGCGGTATTGCGGGTGGCAGCTAGGCCGCGATTGTGTTCGTGACGGATCAACGTTACTTCGGGATAGCGGGCTGCGATTTCCGCTGAGTTGTCGCGCGAGCCGTCGTCTATCACCAGTATCTCGCCAGGAGGCAGGGTCTGGACGAGTAGACTTTCAATGCATCGCGGAAGAAATCTGGCGACATTGTAGGCGGGAATATAGACGCTGATGTCAGACACGTTGACTGGTGAATCAGTCCATTCGAGAAATGGACAAACGAGCAGAAGCCGGAGGTGCTGGGGGTACGACTTCTCCCATAAGGATAGCAGAGTTAGTGAACGCGCTCATTGCGAGGAAGGCCGGGCGAGTTGCTCGATATCGCGCTGCTCAATTTGATGAAGGATTTTCTTGCGGCTAAACAGGTAAGTATCCAGCTGGGAAAACAGCTGGCGGGGAACGACTTGATACTGGTTGTGCACCACTTGGCGCCAGGATACAGGACCGCGCGCAGGAATGAGATGCGACCCCCACTGAAAAATAAGCCCGAGATTCCACAGAACAAAAAGACACGTCGCAGCAGTTAGGGATGCGAAAGCCGTATCGCGGCTGCGAAAAAACCTGGCTAGCGATTCAAAAAGCACAGCCAGCCCCAGCACGAAGAAAACCGTAAGCGAAACGAAAAAACGGTTCCCGTAGGAAGAGATACCCGGCCAGTCCGGGTAAGATGCCATAAAGTAGTAGAAGGCGAGAAGCACACACAGTACGGAAACGCCCAGGCGTCCATGTTTGCGGGCGAAGAGGAACAATCCGAGAGCGGCAAAGATCAGAATGGGCGTCCAGGAAAACAAGCCATGGTTGGCGGAAAAGAGCAAGGCCAGGAACCACGGCGAACCCCAACTCCATTGCGAGATGGGTATGTATCCGGTTTCAAACAATCCGCCGTAAACGACATACTTCGTCAGGAAAGTCGGCAGAAGCGCGACCAACGTAACGATACAGAAAAGCAAATGGCGTGCGAGCAACTGGGTAACCCGCGGAGCTTCTTGGTCTTTGTTCCACGCGGCGCGGTATGCGGCAAGGGCGTCCGGAACGAGCACCATCAACACAATGGCGTTTGGGTAGTACACATTGAGAGCGAGTCCCGCCATGAGGGCCAGCACGAACCATTGAGACGTGGTACGAAACTCTCGCGTCCTCAGCCAGTACCAGAAAAACAGCGCGACGGTAAAAGCGGAATGTGCGTGCGACCACGAAGGGTTGAAATACATGTAGACCGGCAGCGAACTGCCCCACCAAATCGCGATGGTAGCAAGCACGGCCCAGCGTTCCGCCGCGAACCGGCAGGCAATACGGCAGGAAATGAGGAGAGCGAAGAAGCCGCAAAGGAAAGTTCCCAGGGCCATCGCCAGCAAATAAGGCAGGGAAAATCCGTCGGCGGAAACGTGCGCGCCGAAAAGGCGAGCGAGTAGAACTCCGGCGTGCGCCACGAGTAAGAACGGCGCCCAAAGCATCGCCGGACCAATCGTAAAATGATTGTCGAGGTGGCCCGTCGCCGTGCGAAAAACCTCGCGTGGCTTTCCATCCGCGTCGAGCCGCGCCTCGCGAAAACCTTCGTTGGCGTGCTGGTAGTCCGCGGTGAAGTCAAGGTTGCGCTGAATCAAGAGCGAACGGGCGAAAGCATAATAGCCGACGCCATCGCCGCGCACCCACGGGTTAAGGAGCGGCAACGAAACGATCAGCAAAAGAAGAAATATGCGTGGCGGGAACTTACGCGCATTCCACGATTGGGAATTTGATTCGTTCAAGCGTTCCAAAACCAAGCCGTTTCCCCTGGAGGTCTTGCAGGACTATCCCAGCCGTTGACCCGGAATCGCCAGCTTGGTCTAAACCTTTTTTGCTTAACCGCTCTGATTCAAGAGTACAAGGTTGCTCCGGTTAGCAGGAGCAACGTTTTTGTTCACGCAGGCGTGCCAGAAACCTCACGCGGCCGGGACACAGCCTTCTTTTCGCCCAGGTAGTGAGCGACCCGATCAATGATCTCCCCCAGTTTGGTCTGCGGGCGAAAACCGGTTAGCGCGTGGAGTTTCTCCACTGACGGTACACGGCGCATCATGTCTTCGAAACCAGGCTCGTAGGCCTGATCGTAGGGAACGTAAGTGATTTCGGATGAGCTGCCGGTCCGCTCGCGAACAGTGCGAGCCAGGTCACCAATCGAAATTTCCTCAGTGTTGCCGATGTTCACCACTTCGCCCACGGCGCGATCGGTATCCATGAGGCGAATGAGCGCTTGCACGGTGTCGCGCACATCACAGAAACACCGCGATTGGGTACCAGAGCCGTAGACCGTGATCGGGGCGTTGTCGAGCGCCTGTTTGACGAAGTTGGGCAGCACCATGCCGTACCGGCCTGTCTGACGGGGCCCGACCGTGTTAAATAACCGAACCACGATTACTGGAAGTTTGCGCTCGCGCCAATAGGACAGAGCAAGAAATTCATCGAGAGCTTTGGATGCCGCATAGCTCCAGCGGCCCTTTGTTGTCGGGCCAAGGACAAGGTCCGCCTCCTCACGAAACGGGACCTGCGTGCTCTTGCCATAAACCTCGGAAGTGGAAGCCGTCAAAACGAGCTTGCGCTTTTTTTCCGCGGCTTCGAGGATGATCTGCGTGCCGTTCACATTGGTTTCTATTGTTCGAACGGGACTTTCCACAATAAGGCGGACACCAACGGCCGCGGCGAGGTGAACCACGACGTCCGCATCGTCCACCAACTCAGCAATCAGATGGCGATTCTCAATCGCATCCAGGTGGTATTCCATCCGATCGTTGGATTTCAGATGGCGGATGTTTTCCATGCTGCCGGTAGACAGGTTGTCCAGCAGAACAACGTGGTCACCGCGATCCAGCAACCGTTCGGCAAGGTGCGATCCGATAAATCCAGCCCCGCCCGTAATTAGATAACGCACGAATCCTCCCGCAGGAAACTAAAGTGATTGAGAATCGTCATCGTCGGCATATTTCGCGCGGGATGGTTCGGCCGAAGTCTCGTCCTTCGAGTATAGCTCGGCCGCTTCCTGCGGCCCATAGCCATAGGAATACGGATAGTAACGATACGAGTAGTAATAATCCGGGGCGCTGGAATCCACGGCATTGAGAACGACACCAAGCAGGCGGCATTTGACGCTGATCAGCAGATCGCGAGCGCGCGTGAACGCTTCCTTCGGCGTTTCACCGCTCCGAACAACCAGCAAGACGCCGTCCGCCTGGACGGAGACGATAACGGCATCTGTCGCGGCCATGATCGGTGGCGAATCGATGACGATGAACTTGTATTGGGTCCGCAGCTGCCGAATCGCATCAGCCAATTTGTGGGAGGACAATAAATCCGCCGGATTCGGCGGGAGAGGGCCTGTCGGAATCGCCACAAGATTCGGGATGGAAGGGTGTGGAACCGTTACCAAGTCGAGGCTCGATACGCCCGCGAGATAGGAACTGAGGCCCGCGTATTTTCCGTCAGTAAGATTCAGGAGCCGGCCGACGCCGGGTTTACGCAAGTCCGCATCAATCAACAGCGTACGATCGCCCAATTGTGCAAGCGTCACAGCAAGATTCGCGGCAGCCGTGGTCTTCCCTTCGCGCGGCAGCGCGCTGGTAACCAGAATGACCTGGGGAGGACGATCCGCCTGCGAGAGCAGCAGCGAAGTCCGCAGTGCGCGAAATGCCTCCGACATCTGCGATTTCGGCAAGTGCTGGGCCACAAGTTCAATCCGCTTTTCATGGCCGTTGACGGTTGCTCCGCCCAGAAGTCGATGCTTGCGCGAAGAGCCATTCTCGTCGGTGAAGGCCGGCACAACGGCAAGGGACGGCAAGCGAGCCAGCGTTTCCACGTCGTCAGGCGTCTTCACGGTGTTGTCGAGATATTCGCGCAGCAAAGCTAGGCCGATACCGCCCACCAGACCGACCAGAAATGAAAGTGCGATGTTGCGCGTCTTTGCCGGCCGCGTGGGCGTCGAGGGAACCATGGCGGGATCTACCCAGCGAATATTGGACGACTTAAGGCCGGCGGCGAGAGTAGCCTCTTTCAGCTTGGTCAGCAGGCCGTCATACATGGTCTTGTTGCCCTCGGCATCGCGCTTGAGGATGTTGTACTCGACCATGCTTTCAGCCATCTGGTTTACATCATTCTTTTGCTCGTTCAGTGCTTGCTCCAGCAAGCCCTCGCGCTGGCGCGCAGCGTTGTAGTCGTTGCCTAGCGCTTCCAGGATGTTGCGCTTCTCGTTGTTGATCAGCCCGTCGAGCTCTTTCAACTGCACTTGCAGCCGCTGCACTTTTGGAAAGTTGGGGCCGTATTGGTTTAGCGCATCGACAAACGACCCGTACTGTTCGGCCCGTTTCTTGACCAACTCCTGCAACATCGTGTTTTCGCGCAGCTGCGGCACGGCATCGATATTGCCCGCTTTGGCAAATTCATAGAGCGCTTCTTTCCGCATGCGATCGCTCTGCGCGTCGGTAAGTTCTTTGTTCAGGTCGGAAAGCCGCTGCGTGGTGATATTTTGCTTATCGTCCACTTCCCAGATCTGGTGCTGGCGTTCGTACGCGAGCCGAGCATCTTCGGAGTTTTGTACTTTGACCTTGAGTTCGCTCAGCTGATCGGTCAGCCATGCCGTGGCTTTGGCCGTCGCGTCGTATTTGCTGCGAAAATTCTGCTCGATGAAATTGTGAATGTGAGCATTGAGGATTTGCGCGGCGAGGTCCGGATTGGTCGACTCAAAGCTGATGTCGAGCAGCCGGCTTTGCGGAACGCGTTTTACGACGAGGCTGCCCAGGAACGCTCCCAACTCCGGCGGCCGCTTGTGGTTCTCAAGGCTGCCCGAAGTGATGGCGTCTGACACCGGCGCTCCAGGTATGTCTGCGTGCGGGATCAGCCCGCTATTGCGAATTGTCTGGAGAGCCAGGGTCTCGCTGGTGAGGACCTTCGATTGCGTCTCAATGTAGTTATCGAGATCCGTCATTAAGTCGTAGGAATCGGCGCCTTGAAAGGGGAGGAAATTGGAATTTTCGCGATCGATTTCGATTCTGGCCGTCGCAGTGTATACGGGCTGCATGCGGAACGTGGCGATTGAAACGATCGTGACCACGGCGAGAAGGAAAGAAAGAATCAGCCACTGATGCTTCCGCAGGATCAGCAGGTAGTCGTAAAGGTGCGGCTCGCGCGGCGACAAATCGAGCGAGGGAATTCGCGCAGGCGGTATCACTTCCACAAGGCCCTGCGGATTTTCGCGGGGTATCAGTTTGTTCTCGTCCGCCATCAGATTCCTAATTGTGTTGCCCGACGCGGTAAATTAATACCGCGGTGCCTACTATGGCCGCGATTTCGGCCGCCCGGATCAGTGTGGCCTTAGCCCCGCTGGTAGGGACGTAGAGGATGTCACTCGGCAACAGGCGAACATCCTCGGATTCACGCTTAACAATTTTGCTCAGGTCCACAGGGATTTCCAGCTGCTTGCCCGCCGCGTCCTTGCGAATGATCACGGCGTGATCTTTTTTGGCAACCGCGGTTGTTCCCCCTGCGAGAGCTAACACCTTGAGCGCGGAAAGTTGCGCGCGGTCATTCGTGGCGACGAAGCCCCCGGGCCTCGAGACCGCTCCGAGAGCGTAGACGATGCCCGCGTGCGGCACGGTCACCACATCCCCGGCCTGCAAAGGAATGTTGTTTTGGGTATCGCCCCGTTCCAACAGCTCGGAAAGGTTCACTGTAATTGTGGTGGGCAGCGGATTTGTGTCTGGAGCGCCCACGATGGGCGGAGTCGCAGCAGATGTCGGTTGCTGGGCCGAATTCGTGTTTTGCGAAGCCTGACTTTGATCCGGCGTAGAATTTGGCGAAGCGGCGAGCTTCGGCTGCGCGCTCGGCGAAGTAGCGGTGTTGACCGCGGTTCCTTCCGATGCGGGATTCCCAGCTGGGACCGGGTCCTCCGAGCCAATCTCAGGTGGCTCGGCGCTTGAAGTATTCGTGTCCGAGACATCGGGACGCGTTATGATCACCGTATCGCCAGCGTCATTCGCGATTCCTCCCGCTTCGGCCAGCACTTCGATCAGCGTAACGGGGTGATCCGCCTGATAGACCATCGGATGTGCCACGGCGCCAACGACTGCGATCGGCTTGCTCCGTTTTTCCTTCACGGAAACCATCACCTGCGGGCGGGAGACAAGTCCGTTGGCTTCCAGAATTTCTGAGATTTTCTGCTGCACCTGCATTTCTGTCAGACCGAGCACGTAAAGGCGCACAGGTACGAGGGGAATTCCTATTGTCCCCGTCTGGCTGACCCGCACGTCGCGAGTCAATTCGGGCACATCGAAAACTTCGACGGAAACCAGGTCGCCGCGGCCAACGATATAGTCATGCAGGGGAGTACGCGCGGTTCGAGCGATCTCGGTTAGGCGTTGATTGGCTTTCTGTTGAGTGTCAAGCTCAACTGCGGCGGGAACCGGCGCTACCTGACCGGCCGGCTGCTGCTGAGCTTGCGCACAGAGAGGCGGTGGCGTGACCAGAGTCCAGGCGAGCGACCCCGCCACAAGACACGACGACACAGGCCCCGGATATCCGGGCACTCGTTTCGATGACCCCACGCATCGATTATACAGCCGCTATCCGTAAGTCAACGTAGGGTTTTAACAGTAGAGGAAATGTAAGAAGGTTCTAACAATTCCTTAACTTTGTGCGACCTGCCGGAATTCCCTACAATTACAGTTCGGAGAAGACCATGGATCTGAAGTCAGTTCAGAAGCCTCTCAAAGACAAATATCGAAGCGACCCGACGTCGTCTTTAATCACCTTGAAAGCGAATGGCGCGCAAACAGGGGAGCCAATTTCCTGTTCCGTGGATATCGGCCGAGCTATCTACGACGCCCAGGCACATACGGGCGTGGGCGGCGCGGGGACGTCGGCGTGTTCCGGCGATTTGCTGCTCGGGGCCTTGGCCGCCTGCGCCCAGATCACTTGCCAGATGGTCGCAACAGCCATGGGAATTGCGACGGAACGGATCGAAGTGAAAATTGAAGGGGATTTGGATCTTCGCGGAACACTGGGAATTTCAAAAGAAGTGCAGGTTGGTTTTCAGTCTATCCGGTTGCATTTTGACGTAGCCGCTCCGAAAGCCAGTCCCGAACAGGTGCAAGCGCTGCGCGAGAAGACCGAGCAGTACTGCGTGGTGCTGCAGACACTGATTCATCCGCCGAAGATTGCAACCGAATGGCGCAGTAAGCCCATTTCGTAAACCGCTGAGTCCCACGCGTCCAGTCTATTGATTTGCAGACGTCAAGCCGGCGCAGCTTCAGCAGGAGCGTCGGCTCGCCTCGACACGCGGACTCGCTTTCGATATTTGCCATTCTGTTGTTTTTCCGAAGACGCATGCTGAGGAATTTCGGCGGTCGCAAGCAGACTCATCATCATAAACAACAGCAGGTTCGAGGGGATGTGGAGATTGAAATCCACGAGGCTGTGGACCAGCAGGCCACAGCACGCTGTCCATCCGCATAGTCGTAGAGTATTTCCGAAGGAATCCCCCTCGTTTTTCAGGAAGCGAAGCGCATTGATGAAAAGGACTCCCAGAAACCACACCGCGCAAATTCCGCCGAGAGTGCCGGTTTCGGCGAGCGTCTCCAGATAATCATTGTGCGTGTGATTGACAATCTTGCCGTCATAGAGCGTTTCGTAAGGAGGATAGACTTGCTGGAGCGTTCCGAGACCGGTCCCCAGTACTGGGTGGTCGAGAAAAATTCTCCAAGTTCCGTGGCGCATGGAGGCTCGCTTGCTTTGCGTAACTTCCAGGGACTGCAGCGATGCGAACCGGGTCAAAATCTGGTTCACGCCGAGCCACGAAACCAGAGCAAACGCACCCAGAAGCACGGCTCCGGCAACGTAAGTCTGTTTTCCGTGGGCGCGCTTTAGCACAAGGATCAGCAGCAGAAAGGCAAGCTCGGCGCCGAAGCTGATGATTCCTCCGCGCGATGCCGAGAGCAACAAGGCGCTAACGGGAATCAGCGCCAGAATGCCTACGATTACCAGGTGCTCGCGCCGCACGCGGCCCAGCAGCAGCGGCACGAGGGCCATCGGCAGAACCAATTCCGCAAAACCTGCGAAGTGATTGCGGTTCGCAAATGGACCGAAAGGAATACCACCATAACGCATCTCGCGGAACCAATAGAGCTTCCCATTGAACGTCAGGTGCTGGAGAATGCCGAGCCCCGCCACGAAGAATGCGAGGAGCATGGTGAACCAGGCAAAAGTGCGCCAGTCGGCCAAAGTCCGAAAGACCTGTGCGGCGATGAAAAGCAGAATGAGAATGCAGAGCAGCAGGCGCAGCTCAGTTCCGGTTGAAAATCGCGACGCCGTCAGGCCAAACGCCCATTGAATCAGCACAACCAGAGAAAAGCCGGCCATCGGAAAAAAAAGCTGGGGCAGCACGATGGGACGCGACTCATCTGCGAATAAAAACTGCAACGCCCATAGGGCCAGTAGAAGACCGGTCGCACATTCGAGGACTCCGCGGGCCCACGGCTCGACGGCACCGTGGCTCAAAACTGCGAATGCGATAATCACAAAAAGCCCGATGCGAACGAGCTTCATGGCGTGCCCATCGCGTTAGGTGAGGAGTTCCCCGCAGGCAGCAGCGCGACGTCGTCCAGCCAGGCGGCGCCCTGAATATCGCTGCCCGGCATGTCGCTCATCTTGCGTCTGAGGCAGACATTGCCCAAGCCAGCCTCTTGGGGGGCGGTCCACGGCAACGTGATTGCGGTCCAAGGTTGCGTCCCGTGAATTTCGTTGCTTTGCATGGCCGTGACGCTTTTTCCGTCGAAAGTCGAAACTTGCAAGCGGACGCCTTCGCTGCTGGTCAGCGACTGCGTTTTAATCCAGCCGCTCAACAGATACTGCTTGCCCGGAATGGCCACGAAATGATGGCAAGCATCTTCGAAGTTGAGGTTCTCGAGTCCGTTAAACAGCAGACGAAGGGACTGTTCGCCGCTGTGTTTTTCGGACCGATCGAAGGAAATCTGCACGTTGCGTGTCACCGGCGTAAATTGCCAGGTGAAGCCGCCGCCGGCCAAGCCCGATTCAAAGCTCCCATCCCAGATGAGAGAGGCTGAAGGATCGGGCGGCGGCGGGTTCTCCATCATCGCAGTAGCCTGCGGCCATAGCGCTGCGGCTTGAGGCGATTGCCGGTCACGGATCAGCGCATCAAAAAAAACGGCGATTTCGCGTAGCGGAACCTTTGTGTTCAGACCCACCAATCTAGACCAAACGAGTTGTGCCTGATCCATCTGGTCCGCGTCCGAGAGCATGTGGAGGATGAGAATGTAGGTGTTGGGCGAGGGAGGGATAACCTTGTCGAGAACAACCTTTGCATCGGGTTGCAATTGGAGGGAACGGGAAAAGGCTTCGGCGGCCCGCTTTGGGTCCAGTTGTAACGTCTTGTAAAACTGCGCAAAGGCTTCGTCCTGTTCGCCCTGGCGAAGCAAAAAGTTGCCGAAGCTCCACGAAACATCGGCTGAAAGCGGATAGACGCGTTGAGCCTCAATGAGGGCCGCGCGCGCCTGCTTCGTGTCGCCTTCGCTGTCGTAGGCGATGGCGAGATCCAGCATAGCCTCAGCCGAGTAGGGATCCAATTCAACAGACCTGCGCAATGCACTGACGGCCTTCACCGGATCGGGCTGCTCCAAATCGTAGAGATAGGAGCGGCCGAGCAGATACCAGTTGCGAGGGTTTCCTGGTTCAAGGCTTACCGCGCGTTCGTAGCCATCACGTGTGTCGCGCCCGAGATAGTGCGCGGCGAGAGCATTACGCACGGCCAGAAAGCCGACCAGCAATGCCAATGCACAACACAAGAAAAGTAACACGGCGCGGCTATGCCGATTCGATAGAGGGATGTTCATCCTTGCTTACTCTGCCTAAGCGCGAGGCTGAGTGGCAAGAAAAAAGTCGAAAGCGTCGAGAAGCGCCTACGGAAGATGAACGACAGCAATGCGGACTGGTTCGAGCCGGGTGACATCCATAATTTTGTCGCCGTTCAGATTGTCAATCTGGCTGTTGGAGATGAAATAGAAATCGGAACCACGAATCGCGCCGGTGGTCGGCAGTACGGTAAGAGCGGTACGAAATTCCAGAATCGTGACTTTGCCCACACGCGCGCCATCCGCAGCGAGTTTGTGCGCGGCAACGCGCGGCGTACCGATGCCGTTTTGAATCGTGATGAGGCTGCCGCGATACCAGTATAGACCGTCCACACCGGCAAGAGTGTTGCGCGGTCCGGGCGCGACGTCAGTACTTGCAGCAGTTGCGATGTCGTATTTCATCGCGCCAAGCGCGTCGGCGATGTAAAGAGTTTTATCGTCATCGGCAATCGCGATTCCATTGGGATAGAAAAGCTGGCGGTGCAGATGAAGCGGCGAAAACGCCTGTGTGAAGGGATCGAAACGGAATACCTGGTTGGCGAGGCTGTCGGTAGCGTAAATGTCTCCGGCTTTTCGCACAACGAGATCATTGAAACCGTGCGACGAGGAATCCTTCGGAGCGAAACGCGCGAGTACTTTTCCGTCCGTGGTGATGTGAAGGACCTGAGAGCGGCTAGCTCCGGGTTTTTCTTCCCAAGTGTTGGCCCAGATCGTGCCGTCGTTCGGATCCATCCGGATCCCGAGGATGGGAAGCAAACGCTCCTGCTGGGGCTGCAGAAAATCGCTGACGCGGCTTTCGAGGCCGATCTGCACGATTTTCCTGCGATGCAGACTGCCCAGATAAAAGACTTCGCGTTTTGGATCCCAGGCGAGACCTTCTGGAATAAGGTCCTTATCTTCTGTGACCAGCGCGCGGCGGGCTTGCGCAACTACGGGAAAGTGGTCCTTTACTCGTTCGGTCATTTCGGTAAAGGCATGTTCATTGCGGAGGCCTGCAAATTCGGAGCTACCTGAAGGATCGAAACCTTCGTCAAGCGCAACACACTGTTTCAGCAGGTCCATCGCTTCGCGCGTTTCGCCGAGGTGCATTTTCGAGGCGGCGAGAAAATAGAGCACCGCTCCGCGATCCACATATGTCGGCAGAAGTTTTTCGACCACGGCGATTTGTGAGCGGACGTCGGCAGCATCGTCCGGTTCCGCGGGAGCGCCGCGCACTTCGTCTTCCTTTTGTGGTGGCGTCTCTTGTTGCTGCGCTCGCACCAAGATTGCTGAAAAAAGAACAAGCGCAAAACAGATCGCGAAACGCGGAATGTGAAGACCCAGTTTCATTTGATTAGATTAGACGCGAAATCCCGAGGTTTGGGACAGCCACGCGGAAAGTGTTTCCGGCTGGACGGAGCCGAACGCGACGTCAGAACCGGCGGGTTCGGGAGGGCGCCAGCGCCAGATGCCCGCTCCGGCGAGTCCCGCCCGACGGCAAGTGGTGAGAGCGGCCTCCAGGGAGTACTCCGGAACCGAAGGGTCGCGCGCTGGGAGTTCACCGAGCCAAAGCGGTTCTGCGAGGTCCGCGAGTCTTGTGAGCTGCGCGGCGAGTGATAGAGGCTGGTCCTTTTCCAGTTGCGGATAGTAGTGAGCTTGCAGAAGGTCGAGACCGATTTCGCTCCACGCGCGCAGCCACTGCAGCCGGGCGGAGCCAAGAGTGACCGGAACGCCGCCAGATTCTTCGTGGATGGCTTGCGCAATCTCCTCAAAGAAAGCGTGCGCATCGGCAAAGGGAAGCGTTGCGCGTGAAGAGGGCTGAGATTCCCTAATGGCCCATTCCGGCTCGTTCACAATTTCCCAGACGAAAAGCGCGGGATGACCGCGAAATTCCCGAAAAAGTGGAAGCAGCACGCGCTGGAGCAGGGCTTCGCGGCCGCCTGCGAATTGCAAAGCGTTGCGGCCGGGAAACGCTGCCTCGGCGTCCGCAAGTTGCGATTTTGCGTCCGGCGTTTGCAGCCAAAGGAAATCGAAAAGGGAAAAGCAGATGCGCAAATTCGATTGAGAGGCGAGATCGAGAGCGGCGGCTATATCCGCAAACAGCAGATCGTCTGGCCCGACGGGAATACCATTGTCGTAGCGGATACCGCTGCGTCCATCGCAAAGAAGGAACCAGCGGACGACGGAAGCTCCTGCGGAGCGAATCGAGGCGAAGTCGGCGGCGACGGTGGCGCGGCTCCGCTCGAGAGCGATCCCCGAGTAACCCCAAGGTGAGCGGCCGAAGTCTGCGCCGTAGCTCAACCACGGGTAGTTCACGGCCAGAAAGAAGTCGGGACCTGGGGCCATTGTGAGATTGTCGGCTAGGCTCGGTCGCGTGTGAAGAGGATAGTGGGTTCGGTCTGGTAGAAGGGACGGGCAAATTCAACGAAACCGCATTTCTGAGCTACGCGAATGGAGGCAGAGTGCTCCGGGTGGATGATGCAGAAAGAACCGGATGCAGCGACGTGGGCGTCGCCCCAAGCGAGGGCGGCAAGGACCGCTTCCGTGGCGTAACCCTTGCCATGGAATTGCGGAGCGAGGACCCAGCCAATCTCCGGGATAGTCTGACCTCCACCGTCAAGCAAAGCGAGCGGGGGATCGAAAGTTCGCTCGTTTTGAGCGTAGCCAAGTTCACCGATGAATTGACCGCTGGAAAGTTCTTCCACCGCCCAGTAACCGAAACCGAGCCAATGCCAACTGCCGGCGTAGCGGAGAAAGCGAGCCCAGACTTCTTCGCGTGTGAGTGGTCTGCCGCCAATGTACCGGGTGACGTAGGGATCGGCCCAAAGAGCGATGCATGCGGGGAAGTCTTCGCGGCGGTGAGGACGCAAGCGGAGATACGGCGTTTCGACAATAGGAATCTCTGTCGGCAAGGACGGGTTCGACATGGGTGGCGATAGGCCGGGCATGGGCAGAACGAGAGTACAAGAGTACACAAATCGAAACCGGATAGAATGCAGCGCATGAAGAACGCCATGAGAAAGCGGAAGGCTCGTCTGTCTTTGCTTTTAGCATTCACCGCGACGCTTACTGTTTTTTCCAATACGACCGGAGCACAGGACGGCAAAGCGCCACTGGCCTTGACGCACGTAACCGTAGTGGACGTGCGCACGGGCGCGTTACGCGCCAACCAGACGGTCGTTTTGCAAGACGGTCGTATTGCTGCCGTAGGAGTGAGCAGAAAGGTGAAGGTTCCGGAGGGTGCAAAGCGTGTCGAGGGCCACGGTTTGTTTGTGATGCCCGGCCTGTGGGACATGCACGTACATCTGGTGTTTGGAGACTGGTTTCCAGGAGGAAAAGAGATTTCATTGCCGCTGTTTGTGGCGAACGGTGTGACCGGCGTGCGGGACATGGGCAGCGATTTGGAGGTGGTGCAAAAGTGGCGGCGCGAAATTGCGGAGGGAAAGTTGATTGGGCCGCGAATCTATACGCCGGGGCCGATGCTGGACGGGCCCAAGCCGCGATTCCCAAGTTCGGTAGCGGTTGCGACACCAGAGGACGGACGCCGGGCGGTGGTCGATTTGCAGCGGCGCGGCGCGGATTTCATCAAGTTGCAATCGTTGATTCCCCGCGAAGCGGTATTTGCGATCGCGGATGAAGCCAAGAAACAAGGAATCTCGTTTGAGGGGCATGTGCCCGACGCGACGCGCGCCAGCGAGATCTCGGAAGCGGGAATGAAAAGCTTCGAACACCTTATTGGAATCTTTGAAGGCAGTTCGCCGGCCGAAGATGAATTCTTGAACGGCGGCAAGACCGAAGGCAAGTTTCTGGCAACGTATGACCCGAAGCGTGCGGACCGGCTTGCCGCGCAGCTTGCGAAGAATCACACCTGGCAATGTCCGACGCTGGTGTGGGAACGCGGCGGCAACCTTGTAGATGCGACAGACTTTACCGCTGACGATCGGGCGAAATATGTGCCGGAGGCCTGGAAAGCAATCACTTGGAAGCGATTTCGCGAGGAGATTACGAGTGGATACGGGAGCGACGATTTAGCGACGAGAAAGAAATTCATCGCGAAGGAACTGGAAGTGACCGGCACGATGAAGTCGAAAGGCGTGGAATTTCTGGCAGGAACAGATACGCCCGCGGGAGTGTACGTGTTTCCGGGATTCAGTTTGCATGAAGAGCTGCAGCGATTTGTGGCTGCGGGATTCAGCCCGCTGGAAGCGCTACAAACGGCGACGGTGAATGCAGCGCGATTTTTTGGTGAAGAGGCGCAACTCGGGACGGTTGAAGCGGGAAAAGGAGCAGATCTTTTACTGTTGCGAGCAAGTCCACTGAAGGACATACGAAACACACAGAAGATTGAAGCGGTCGTACTGCGTGGCCGGTTTTTCTCAAGAAGGGATTTGGACGGGATGCTGGCTTCAGTAGAGGCGGAAGCGAATCGAAGGCACAGCGACGGCGAAGCCGCGAAGAATTGACGCACCGTTTCTTGAAGGCGTATCGAGACAAGTAGGAATATCGCGGACGAGGCCGCTTGGTCTATGATGCGTGCACCGCGCCTAATTCATTGGCGGAGGTCGCCCACATGATCGAGCTTTCGGGTAGTCCTACGGGCATTGGCAGAAGAAGATTCTTGGGCCGTGCAGTTGGTGGAGCGGTGGCTGGGTTCGCGGCACAAGGAGGTTTCAGACTTGCGGAGGCACGCCCCGTCCCTCCGCAGAAGCCAGCGAATCCAGCAGCGGCGCTAAACGAGCTGATAGCGGGGAATGAACGGTTCGCCGCGGACCGGCTGACTTCGATTGAACCCGATCTAAAAATTCTAAGAGAGGACACCCTGGAGAAGCAGGAACCGTTCGCTGCGGTGCTCGCCTGCGCCGATTCGCGAGTTCCAGTCGAATTGGTTTTCGACCAGACGATTGGACATTTGTTTGTGACGCGGGTTGCCGGGAATATCGTGACACCCGAAATCATCGCCAGCCTGGAGTATGGTGTTGCCGTTCTGGGCGTAAAGGTTCTTGTGGTGTTGGGCCACTCGAACTGCGGCGCAGTCAAGGCTGCGATGAAAGCAGAAGCCGTGCCCGGGCAGATCAGCACGTTATATCCGCCACTTCGGCGCGCAGTGGAACAGTCGGGTGGCAGCTTCGAACAAGCGATCACGGCAAACGCCAAGCTCCAGGCGGAGTTGCTTCGCACATCGTCAACGGTAATCCGCGAAGCTGTGAAGACGGAAAAGTTAAAAGTGCATGCCGGAGTGTATGACTTGGCCAGCGGCAAAGTGACGCTGAACTAGGTTGCGGCGCCTGGCCTCTTGGTCCCGCTGAGCAATTTAGCAGCGCTTATAAACGAGTTTGCCCGCCACAATCGTGGCCATGGGAGCTCCCTGGAAGGTGTGCGCGTCGAACGGCGAGTTGCGCGACTTGCTTGGGGAGTCGTTGACGTTGTAAGTCCACTCGTGCGTGGTGGAGAAAATCGTGACGTCGGCAGGCTGGCCGGAGGCGAGTTTGCGTTCGATGCCGAGAACGCGCGCGGGGCCGGTGGTGAAAAGTTCGACCATGCGCATTAGAGAGAGTCTCTTGGTCTGGACTAGTTGTTCGAGGGCGAGGGCGAGGGCGGTTTCGAAGCCGAGGATGCCGAAGGGCGCGCGGTCGAATTCGACGTTCTTGAGGGCGGGCTCGTGGGGAGCGTGATCGGTGGCGATGACGTCCACAGCGCCGTCGGCCAAGCCGGCGATGAGGGCTTCGCGATCTTCGCGCGAGGCTAGCGGCGGATTCATTTTGAAGCGCGAATCGTAGGTTACGTCTTCATCGATCAAAGTGAAATGGTGCGGGGTGACTTCGCACGTCACACGCAGGCCGCGGTCTTTCGCCCAGCGAACCTGATCGAGAGAAGCCTTTGCCGAAAGATGAGCTATGTGGAGGCGCGCACCCGTGAGTTCGGCGAGCTGAACGTCGCGGGACACGCAAACGGACTCGGCGGCGGCCGGCATGCCGCGGAGCCCGAGCCGCGTTGAGGCGACGCCTTCGCGCATGACCGCCCCGGCGGCAAGAGAAACGTCTTCCGAGTGTTCGACAACAGGAAGATCGAGCGAGCGGCAGTATTCCATCACTTGGCGCGCGAGGCGAGCCGTGGCGATCGGTTTGCCGTCATCGGAAACAGCTACGATGCCTGCTTCTTTCATGGCGGCGATTTCGGCGATGGCTTCGCCTTTGCTTTCGAGGCTGGCGGCGCCGATGGGCCACACGCGACTTGCGCCGACTGTGCGCGCTTTGTCCACGATGAAGCGGGTGATGGAAGCGTTGTCGTGTACCGGCTTGGTGTTGGGCATGCAGCAGACGGCGGTGAAGCCGCCGCGGGCAGCCGACTTGGTGCCGGTTTCGATGGTTTCGGAAGATTCCTGGCCGGGCTCGCGCAGGTGAACGTGAAGATCAATGAAGCCGGGAGCGACGAGCAGGCCGGATGCGTCGAAGACCTCGGCGTTGTTTGCGGAGTTGAATCTTCCGGGGGCACCGACTTCCGTGATCTGGTCGCCGTCGAGCAACAGATCGAGGGCCGCGTCAGTTTTGGACGCGGGGTCGAGGACACGGCCGTTTTTGATCAGCAGCATTGTTCTAAGAGTTCCTCTTTTGTGGAACGGGTTCCGGCGGCTCGTTGTTTTGCTGCGCGCGATCAGTGGCGCGACGGTTGTGAGCTACCGGCTCCGATGCGGCGGGATGCGTGGCCTGTTCACCTGCGACGAGCAAGTAAAGAATGGCCATGCGAACCGCGACGCCATTGGTGACTTGTTCGAGGACGCAGGACTGCGGGCCGTCGGCGACATCGGGAGTGATTTCAATGCCACGATTCATCGGGCCGGGATGCAGAACGAGGGCATCCGGTTTGGCGCGCTTTAAGCGTTCGGCATTCAGCTGGTAGCCGTGGATGTAATCGTTCGCGGAAATAGAAGCTTCGTGCTGGCGTTCGGTTTGCACGCGCAGCATGATGATGACGTCGGCGTCCTCGAGGGCTTCTTCAATTTTGTAGACGCTGCGAATCGGAGTGCCAGGCGCAATTTCTTCGAGCTCCTGGGGAACCCACATGGCTGGGCCGCAGAGCGTGAAGCGGCAACCGAACTTGCCGAGAAGATGAATGTTGGAACGCGCGACGCGTGAATGCGAAAGGTCGCCGAGAATGGTGACGTTGAGATTTTCGATGGTGCCCTTGCGGTCGCGAATCGTGAGGGCGTCCAAGAGTCCTTGGGAAGGATGCTCGTGCGTGCCGTCGCCGGCGTTTACCACTGGAATGTCGAGATGACGCGCGACGTAATCCGCGGCGCCGGAAGAGAAGTGACGCATCACCAGGCAGTCCGGCTTCATCGCGTTGAGATTGAACGCCGTGTCCAGAAGCGTTTCGCCTTTTTTCAAGCTCGAGGCCTCGGCTTGGAGGTTCATGGTGTCCGCACCGAGGCGCGATGCCGCAGTGTTGAAGCTGATGCGAGTGCGGGTGGAATTTTCGAAGAAGGCGAGAGCGACAGTCTTGCCGCGCAGCGTGGCAAGTTTTTTCAGCGGATGGCGCTGGATTTCCTGGAACGGTTTGCTTTGGTCGAGAAGAAAAGAAATTTCCGCCGCGGAAAGCGGCTCCAGAGCCAGCAGATCACGAAAGCGGTAGCTCACAACCTCGCTCATTCAGAAAGTTCGTCGTGCCAAGGCCGTTCATCTATTCTACCCGGTCCACCAGGACAACGCGCTCTTCGTTGTCAATTTCGCGCAGGCGAACTTCAATGATTTCGGTGTCGCTCGTTTGCACGACGCGGCCGATATACTGCGCTTCGATGGGCATTTCGCGGTGACCGCGGTCAATAAGGACGCAAAGCGAAACGCGGCGCGGACGGCCAAGATCGAAAAGACCGTTCATAGCGGCGCGAATGGTGCGGCCGGTGTAGAGAACATCGTCCACCAGAACGAGATCCATGCCTTCGACTTCGAATGGAATTTCGGATGATTGCAAGACGGCTTGCGGCGCGACCTTCGACAAGTCATCGCGATAGAGCGTGATATCAAGCGTGCCCACCGGAACGTCCACTCCATCAATACCGCGCATGGCTTGGGCGATGCGCTTGGCCAGAGGAACTCCTCGGCGCCGAATGCCGATCAGGGCCAGGTGCTTCGTGCCGCCGCTTTTTTCCACGATTTCATGAGCGACACGCTGCAGCGTGCGATCGATTTCCGCCGCCGACATCAATTGCCGTTTTTCAACGATTCGCATTGGGCGAAATTCTAACATAAGCGCCCCGGTGAAACGGGCGGATGCCGAATTGGAGAATTTCAACGCCATGCTAGACTGCTCGGCCAGGCGAAAGAGGGCTCATGAAATTGGGAAAACTTTGGGCGGCCGTTCTTGTTGTGATGTTGGGTTGCGTTAATCCTTGTGCGGCGCAGACGCCCGGCGCTGGCGTAAGTTCGGCACACAAGCCAGCTGCGAAAGCGGCCGCCGCACCCCCGGCTCGGCCGAAACTGGTCGTCCTGCTGGTTGTCGACCAAATGCGTGGCGACTACGTGGACAAATTTCAGGGGCAGTGGACGGGTGGTCTGAAGCGTTTAGTGGCCGAAGGCGCGTGGTTTCGCGAAGCGGCTTATCCGTATGCCGCGACGGAGACGTGCGTGGGCCACTCGACAATATCCACGGGCGCTTTTCCCACGACCCATGGCATGGTGGCGAACGCCTGGTGGGATCGCGATTCGCAAAAAATGGTGGCGTGCACGACCGATCCGAAAGCCAGCAATATTGCGTACGGCGGAGCAACGACACCGAATGGCGATTCGGCGTGGCGGATGCGTATTCCCGCGTTTGCCGAAGAACTGCGGTTCCAGAGTGGCGGCGCAACGCGCGTCGTGACTTTCTCATTGAAAGCGCGCGCTGCGATTACGATGGCCGGCCACAAAGCGGACGCGGCAACGTGGTTTGAAAATGGTTTATGGATCACTTCTTCCGTTTACGGGACGATGCCGTTCATCGAAAGCTTTGTGAAGGCGCACCCGATGCAATCGGACCTTGGTAAAACCTGGGATTTGACTTTGTCCCGCGGTACTTATTTCTATGACGAAAAGGCGGCTGGTGCCGTAGCTCCCGGCGGGTGGGATCTGACATTTCCGCATGTTTTGCGCAGCGGTTCGTCAAACGGGCCAGATGCTGCTTTTTATCAGCAGTGGGCGACGAGCCCCTACGCCGATACATATTTGACGAAGATGGCAGAAGACGCTGTCGACCAGCTCGGCTTGGGCAAGAGCGGTGGAACCGACTTTCTCGGCGTGAGTTACTCTTCGGTGGACTACGTCGGTCACGCATTCGGTCCGCGCAGCTGGGAAATTCAGGACATCTTGATCCGGCTCGATAAAGACCTCGACGAATTGTTCAAGCATCTGGACGCGAAGGTCGGTCGTGGAAATTATGTCGTTGCATTCAGCGCCGACCACGGAGCTGTGCCGACACCCGAAGATATGCAAAAAACCGGCGCGGACGCCGGGGTCCTTCACGTGCCGGAAATATCAGAAAAAATTGAAAAGGCTCTTGAACCCTTCAACTACACAAAGCCCGTGCTCGCTAGAGTCGCGAGCACGGAGGTCTACTTCTCGCCAGGGACTTACGACCGTTTGAAGAGTGATCCAGCCGCGATGCGCGCCGTTCTGGATGGGATTCGCTCGGTCCCGGGTGTGGCAGAGGTGTATCGCGCTGAGGAAGTGCAAGATCGTCCCGCTACGCAGAGTCCGATTCGCAGAGCCGAAGCCGCAAGCTATTTTCCAGGACGCAGCGGCGACTTGCTGATTGCGCCGAAGCCGTATTATTTGGTGGCTTGGTCGGCGCCGGGCACGCCGCGTGACTTCGGCACAGGCCACGGTACGCCTTATTACTACGACCAGCATGTTCCGGTGCTGCTGATGGGCTGGGGCATTGAGCACGGCGAATATTTTGGACGTGTCACTCCCGCCGATATTGCCCCAACGCTGGCAGTACTCTGTGGTGTGACACTCTCGTCGCGAGACGGTCATGCGCTTTCAAAAGCTTTACGCTCTTCTGCGAAAGCAGGCGTACCCGTTACAAAGCACTGATCCAGCCTGACTGCCCTCGGCCACACTTGCAAAGGAGACTCCGGATCCCCTGAGTCTCCATGCTATCCTTGGCCGTGCAGTGAGCCCTTCAACAGCTTCCAACCGCGCGCGCACCGCGGCTGATGTCGACCTCAGCGTCAGACTCGGCGCTCTCCGATTCCGCAATCCTATTCTTGCCGCCAGCGGAACGTTCGGATACGGCATCGAGTTCGCCCACCTGGTTGACCTCAACAAACTGGGAGGTTTTGTAACCAAGGGGCTTTCGCGCGAGCCCATCGCCGGAGCGCCCGCACCCCGTTTATGTGAGACGCCTTCCGGCATGCTGAACGCCGTCGGGCTGCAAAACGTGGGTGTGCGAGCCTTCGTGGAGCAAAAACTCCCGGTTCTTCGTAAGTTCGATGTCCCCGTGATCGCCAATGTCTTCGGCTACTGCCAGGAAGACTACCCTGAGGTGCTCCGGATCCTCGAGGACGCCGAAGGGGTGGCTGGCTACGAACTAAACATCTCCTGCCCCAATGTGAAGAAGGGAGGCCTTCAGTTCGGTGGCGACCCGGCCATGGCAGCCGAGGTCACCCGGGCAGCACGAAAGGCGGCATCCAAGCGACCGTTATGGGTAAAGCTGTCTCCTTTAGTTGCAGACATTGGGCTTATAGCCCGGGTGATTGAGGCGGAAGGGGCCGACGCGCTGACCATTGCCAACACTTACCCCGCCATGGCCGTCGACTTTCGCACTCAGAAATCGCGCTTAGGGAACCAAACTGGCGGCCTGAGCGGGCCCGCCATCAAGCCAATCACACTCCGGCTCGTTTGGGAGGCGTGGAAATCTGTGAAAATCCCAATTATCGGCCTAGGCGGCATCGAGGCGGCCTCCGATGTGCTGGAATACCTCTCTGTGGGCGCGACTTGTGTACAGGTTGGGACGGCCAGCTTCACTGACCCTAAGGTCAGTGAGAGGCTTCCCGAGAAGCTTCGCACCCTCTGTTTTGAGCATAACTTGTTCAATATACACGAGTTAAAGGGTAAGTTTCTGGCGGAAATTGGTTGACATAATGACGTTTTTCTGCTACACTTTTTTGGAAGTTTGTAGCAAAAACACAACACTATGAAACGACCACTCTTCATGATCTGGGCCGCCGTTCGATGGGTACCCCTGATGTTCCTCATCGCGCCGGTAATGGAAGCCCCTCTGGTGGCCTACAAAACAGAACCTGTGAAGCCCATCAAGACCTGGGTCGGCAACGCCAGTTGGTACGGCAGTGATTTCAACGGCAAGAAGACAGCCAACGGCGAGCGCTTTGACTGCGAATCCCTGACCGCCGCCCACCCGAACCTTCCCTTTGGTTCGATCGTCCGCTTGGTCAACCCGAGATCCGGCCAGTTTGAACTGGTGCGGATCAATGATCGTGGACCCTACCAGGAAGGGCGCGAGATTGACGTTTCCTACCGCGTCGCCCGGAAGATTGGACTAATCAACTCCGGCGTGAGCCAAGTCCGGCTCGAGCTTCTGGATGTACCCAAGAAGCGCTAACGTTTAGACAACTAGTTTGCACAATAGACCCTGAAACCCGCGGGGCGACAGCATCGCGGTTTGTGTTAGGGTTTGTACCGTGACCTTTGATGCTCATCCGAGCAGCAGTCTTATCGTAGCCCTAGACTTTGATTCGCTTAAGTCAGCGCTGGCCTTCGCCAAGCAGGTCGCCGACGTTGTAGGAATGTTCAAGGTCGGCAGCCAGCTCTTTAGCAATGCCGGCCCGGAAGCCGTTCGACAGGTGGCGGCGCTCGGTAACGGCGTCTTTCTCGACCTCAAGTTCCACGATATCCCGAACACCGTCGCGGGTGCGGTCCTAGCCTCGGCAGCCATGCCCGGCGTGCAGCTGGTCAACGTTCATGCCCTCGGCGGCAGCGCGATGTTGAAGGCGGCCGCACAGGCCATCAGCGCAGGTGTGCCCATGGGTGCGGACCGGCCGCGTCTGATCGCCGTCACGGTTCTCACAAGCATGGACCAGAAAACCATGCGCGAAGCCGGTATCGCAGGAAGTCCGTTGTCACGAGCCGTCAAGCTAGCTCAACTCACGAAAAAATGCGGAGTCGATGGGGTAGTGGCCTCCGTGCAGGAAGCAAAGGCAATTCGCAAAGCTTGCGGCCGTGACTTTCTAATCGTGACGCCCGGAGTGCGCCCAGCGGAAAAATCCGTCGGCAAGAAACAGGACGATCAGGCAAGAACCGCCACTCCCGCGCAAGCAATCCACGCCGGCTCCGATTACATCGTCGTTGGGCGTCCGATTAGCGCGGCTAGCGATCCGCGTTCTGCCGCACAAGCTATCGTGGACGAAATCGCCGCTACAAAGTAACTTCGTGCAACGCGATTTGACCGGCTTTCTCTCCTTCCCGTAGCATCGGTTGGAAGCTTCAGGCCGCTTCCATGTCAGCGAATCCAAAGAAGATCATTGTCGGCACGGCCGGACACATCGACCACGGCAAATCGTCGCTGGTGGAGGCGCTGACTGGCACGCATCCCGACCGCCTGGAAGAAGAAAAGCGCCGCGGAATTACGATCGATCTCGGATTTGCGTTTCTTCAAGAGGGCGGAATCCAATTTGGTTTTGTGGATGTTCCCGGCCACGAACGTTTCGTGGGCAACATGCTCGCCGGCGCGGCGGCAATCGACCTGGTGTTGCTGGCGATTGCCGCGGATGAATCCATCAAACCGCAAACGCGCGAGCACTTCGATATCTGCAGACTGCTGGGAATCCAACGCGGATTAGTCGCCTTAACTAAATCCGACCTGGTGGATCGCGAGACACTCGAACTCACGCGTCTTGAAATAGAAGACTACCTGCACGGTTCGTTTCTGCAGGGCGCTCCTATTCTCCCCGTGAGCGCCAAAACCGGCACGGGCTTGCTAGAACTAAAAAAAGCACTCGTAGAACAGGCGCGGCAAGTTCCGGGCAAGGATACACGCCGCGATTTTCGCCTGCCGATCGATCGTGCCTTCTCAATAAAAGGATTCGGAGCGGTAGTGACCGGCACGCTGGTCAGCGGCCAGGTAGCGGCTGGTGATGAGGTCGAGCTTTTTCCTGGCGATGAACGCCTGCGGGTTCGTGGCGTCCAATCGGGCGGAAAATCCGCCGAGCGAGCGGAGGCGGGCCAGCGCACAGCGATCAATCTTGCCGGCATAGATCATCACTCGCTGAAGCGGGGCATGACCCTGGCCGCTCCCGGTCGCTTTCGCACCACGCGGCGAGCCGATGTGAAGCTGCAGCTTCTTCGGTCCGCACGGAGACTCAAAAACCGGGCAGAAGTTCATTTTCACAGCGGCTCGTTTGAAACGATGGCCGAGGTAACGCTGTTCGGCGCATCGGAACTTCCAGCCGGGGAAGCGACTTTTGCGCAGCTAAGACTAAGAGACAGTGTTCTGCTGTTACCGGGCGATCGTTTTATCGTCCGCCAACCCTCCCCGCTGATCACAATTGGCGGAGGAGTGATTCTCGATTCAATTCCGCGGCGCCCACGCAAGAAGGAATTTCCGCGCGAACAGTTTCTTCGCGCTGTGGAACGCGAGGATAAGGCTGAGATTCTGGCGCAATTGGTTGATCGCGCAGTGTTCGGCCTGCCGCAGAAGGAAATTCCTGCCCGAACCGGATGGACGGACGTCGAAATTGCAGATACGATTCGCAAATTAACGTCCGCAAAACGGGTCCGGGTCGTCGCACCGGACGCTCCGATTCTGTACCCCGCGGCAGCTTTTGACCAACTGTTGAAGAAAATTGGGGAGCGCGTCGAACGATTCCACAAAGAGAATCCACTACAACCGGGAATTGGCCGCGAGGAGTTACGGAGCGCGCTGGCGCGGCGTCTTCGTCCGGAAATTTTTCGAGCCGCGCTGGAAGAATTGGTTGCGCAGAAAAAGCTCGATGTACAGGGAGAACTCGCCAAGCGAGCCGGAGCCCAGGTGTCCCTGCTACCGGAAGAAGTTAAGGCAAAGGAGCAGATCGAAGCTGCATTCGCCTCCGCCAGCCTAGCCGTTCCGTCCATTAAAGAGGTTTTGGCCAAACTCTCGATCGAGCCACGGCGGTCAGAAAAACTCCTTCTACTGCTGCTGCGCGAGAAGGCCCTCGTCCGAATCGCTCCAGAGCTGATCTTTCACCGCGATGCGTTGGCTGGGTTGAAGCCAAAGCTAGCAGGCTACAAGGCGGAGAAGGGCGAGCGAATCTCCGTGCCAGCCTTTAAGGACCTGACCGGCATAACACGCAAATATGCGATCCCGTTGCTGGAGTATCTAGATCGCGAAAGGGTGACGCGGCGGCAAGGCGACGAGCGAATTATTTTGTAATTAGCGTAAATGTAATTCTAATCGAACAGGGAGGTAAGCATGGAGTTTCCGAGACATTGGCTTACGATATTGCCGCTGGCCGTTCTGCTCGTGGCCGTCTTTGGTCGTGATACCCTGGGCGAAAATCTTGCAGCGGATGGGTTTTTATCGGGGCTATTGTCTCCTATATTTTGTCCCCTTCGGCACCACTATAGGGTTGTGGGGCCGGGCGTACAGCGAATGGCCCGCGATGGATAGATCGTCTGGTGGGACCTCCCCTGGCCAGGAAGGCGGCTCACGGCAACCCCAGTCTTGAGCGTGTTATACTTTGATATTCGGGGCTTGTAAAACAAACCTGAAACCCGGATTTCGCGGCTTTTCCACTCGTTGACCCCCGCAGGAAACGTGCTAGATTCAGGGTAGGGATCGCAGAAGGCAGGAGGCAGTATGGAATTCCCAATGCACTGGCTGATCATTCTGGTCGTCGTGCTGATTCTTTTTGGCGGCCGTAAGATTCCCGAGCTGATGCGCGGGTTGGGCGAAGGCGTCCGCGGTTTCAAGGAAGGCATGTCCGGCAATAACGCTAAATCCACGCCGCCAGCACAGTCGGCGTCTACCGAAAAGCCAGCCGAAGAAAAACCCCAATCCTGATCAGCTTTGACAATTCGAGTTTCTACGGGGCGGCGCCAACAGCCGCCCTTTTTAGTTTTGTTCTTCGGTCCAGCCCAGCGTAGACAGCTCCCGGCAAAGGCGCGCGAGCGGCAGACCGACCACATTGAAATAACATCCGTCAATGCGCGGGATGAAGCGGCCAGCAACTCCTTGGATGGCATAAGCGCCCGCCTTGTCGAACGGTTCGCCCGAGGCTAAATATTTCACAATGTCTTCATCGGACAGTGCGGTGAAATGCACCTGCGTAATGTCCGTGAACTCTCGGCGCTCCACGTCCGGCAAGCGAATCAAAGAGACGCCGGTGATAACGGAGTGGGTTCGCCCGGAAAGTTTCTCCAGCATCTGCCGCGCGTCGTCGGAAGTCCGCGGCTTGCCCATCACGGTTCCGTCCAGCGCGACAACCGTGTCTGCCGCAATGACGATCGCCGGCCCCACGGCACGCGCCGCCACAAGCTCTGCTTTGGCTGCCGCCAGCCGGCGAACGATATCCGCGGCAGTTTCGCCGGGAAGCGGAGTTTCATCTACCGCCGAGGAAAGGACCGTGAAGGGAATTCCAGCGTCACGCAGGATTTCCGCGCGGCGAGGCGAGGCGGAAGCAAGAATCAGCTTCATGGGGACTCCGCGGCAAGAATACTACAGGCTAGCGGCTGAGGTAGCGTTCAGGTGGCCAGCTTGGCTGGATTCTTAAAGAACAACAAATTCCTGATACTCGCCGAACGTCCGACGGAGCGTATCCGAAATTTCTCCAACCGTGGCGTAGCTTTCGACAGCGTTGAGGATCGCCGGCAAAAGATTCTCGCCTCCGCCAGCGCGCCGGCCAAGTTCAGCCAGGGCCGCTTCCACTTTGGTCAGGTCTCTCGTCGCTCGCAGCGCTTTCAGACGAGTCACCTGCTCGCGCTCCATAGCGGGATCGATTCGAAGAGTGGGAATTTGCCGCTCCTCTTCCGCTTGAAGCTCATTCACGCCGACGACGATCTGCTCTTTCGTTTCCACCGCGCGCTGATACTCGAATGCCGATTTCTGAATCTCCTTCTGCACGTACCCGCTTTCGATGGCCGCAAGCATTCCACCCAATGCGTCGATCTTTTCCAGATACTTATCCGCCGCACTCTCGATTTGCGCAGTCAACGATTCGATCGCATAGGAACCTGCAACAGGGTCAATGGTGTTGGTGACGCCGGTTTCGTGCGCAACGATTTGCTGTGTACGCAGCGCGATCAGCGCGGAATCTTCCGTGGGCAGGGCCAGCGCTTCATCCAAAGAATTTGTGTGCAGCGACTGGCATCCCCCCAACACCGCCGCGAGCGCCTGCAAAGAAACGCGCACAATATTGTTCTCCGGCTGCTGCGCCGTTAGTGACGAGCCCGCGGTCTGCGCGTGGAAACGCAGCATCAGCGAACGCTCGTCTTTCGCACCAAAACGCTCCTTCATGATGCGCGCCCACAACCGCCGGGCAGCGCGAAACTTCCCAACCTCCTCCAGAAAATCGTTGTGCACGTTGAAAAAGAACGACAGCTGCGGCGCGAATTCGTCGACAGCCAGCCCCGCATCCAGCGCCGCCTGCACGTACGCAATTCCGTCAGCCAGCGTGAACGCGACTTCCTGAACCGCCGTCGAGCCAGCCTCGCGGATGTGATATCCCGAAATCGAAATCGTGTTCCAGCGCGGCAGTTTGTCTTTGCACCACGCGAACACATCGGTCACGATGCGCATCGCCGGCCGCACCGGGTAGATGTACGTTCCTCGGGCGATGTACTCCTTCAAGATATCGTTTTGCACCGTTCCGGAAAGGTTCGCCAGTGACGCGCCCTGCTTCTTCGCCACAGCCACGTACAAGCACAACAAAATCGCCGCCGTCGCATTGATCGTCATCGACGTGGAAACTTTCTCCAGCGGAATCCCGTCGAACAGCGCTTGCATGTCTTCCAGCGAATCAATCGCGACGCCGACTTTGCCAACCTCTCCCACCGCCAGTGGATGATCCGAATCCATTCCAATCTGCGTCGGCAAATCGAACGCGACCGACAGCCCCATCTGCCCTTTGCTCAATAAATACCGATAGCGCTTGTTCGATTCTGCCGCCGTACCGAATCCTGCATACTGGCGCATCGTCCATAGTCGGCTGCGGTACATCGTCGGATAAATTCCGCGCGTAAACGGAAACTCGCCAGGAAATCCCGGATGCTCGGCGGCCGTATTGCCGCGCAAGCTTTCTTCGTCATAGAGCCGCTCAACCGGCAAGCCTGACAGCGTCGTGAAAACCGGTTTTCGTTCGACGATTTTTCCTTTGTCTTTCATTGCACGCCCAAGTGTTCCGTTACCCGTGGCGCTGCAGCTGCCGTGCGCGCCGAAACGACGTCCATGAAAAAACGGCCATCACCGCCGCCACAAAAAACGCACTCCCCACGAGCCAGTGCGCGCCATCGCGCGTCCAGGCACGAACTGCGCTTTGCACCCACGCGAGCGCTAATACAGCAAAGACCGCGCCTACAAGCTCATGCATCAGCTGTCTCAGGGCCAGCCAGAATCGTCCGAACGCGCTTTTGCGTGGTGGCGGCCCTTCCAGGCCACCGGTTGCCGCTGCCATATTTGACAATCTTAACCCATCGCGAAGCAGACATTCCCGGCCGGGGTGGGGCGCGAATCTATCGTATCGATCATCAGAATTGCTGATGGGAACCGCTGGTTTTTTTTATTCTAGGTGCTATACTCCGCCGCAGAAGCCGTCCCTACCCCTTGGCAGCCTTACCCACCAAATGCTGCCACCGCGGTTCGGTTCCAACAGGAGGTCAAATGTCGGAATCAACGCTTACGGGGCCCGTCCTTTACATGCTGATCGCCTGGGGTATCGTCACCGCTGTGTTCCTGGCCCTGCTTCTCTGGCGCAATTTGCTGGAGAGCCACGAAGACGATCAGATCTTTCTGGGCGCAGCAGAAGAACACATGGCGCGAGAACAGCGTGCGCTGGTGCAACGGATCAACACGCTGTCCAAGCCAATCATGATGACCGGCATCCTGGCGGGAGTTTTGCTCCTGGTCTCGGCCGGTTTGTGGCTATATGAGGGGTTAAAGCACTTCTAGCCGACGTCTCTGGCCCGACGCGTTTGTCGGAAGACTTGGCATCAGCTCCCGGGTTTCGTTGGAGGCGCCGCCCCTGCGGGTGGAGCACTCGTTGCAGGCTGCTGCACAGTTTGCACGATTGAGGTGTGGTCGTGTGCGATCAGCCAGCGGCCGTCTTTCTTAATGAGGACGTACGTAGTTTGCCCGCGCGCGGCGGACGGAGTGCCGTTCATCATAGCTGAAAATTCCCACTGATAGCAGGCCCATGCAGTGGCGCCATTCACCTTAACGTACGTATTGCTGCGCTCGAGCCGTACTTGCTGCATAGAGGCGCGCTGCTGTTTGTAAAGAAGCTCGTAGTTTCCCCAACCGATGATGGGAGGCGCCCATCCTCCATTCACGACCGAAACGTCGTCCATGTAGTTCTTGTGCATGCGTTCGCTATCGCCGATCTGCCATGCACCCAGCACTTCGGAGATGATGTAGTCGATGCGTTGTTCGTCGGTCAGGGGAATGATGGTGCCTGAAGTATCCGCCGAAGATGTATCGTTCTTTTTTTTCTTTTTCTTGTCGTTTTGTGCCTGTGTAGTCGAGGCACTGACAAGCAGCCCGAAAACCAGCAGCACGGCCGCAATGCGCCAATACGAAAGGCGCGTCTGCACAAGAATCATGAAGTTCCCTCAGCGGAATTTGGTTCCGACAATCCATCATCCGCTGAAGCGAAACTCATTGCGAGCGAGATGCGCTGATTAGGTTCACAAAAAGCCGATAGGCCCCTGGGACCCCTTCGGGCAATTGTCGGAAAAACGCCAAGCCGGTGTAGATGTATGTACCCTTGCCGAGTTTGGTGTAAACCAGTCCGCCGTTCAGGTCTTTTTCGCCTGGATCGTGCATGGACAGCAGCGGCGTGTATTTCGTCGTGTCGAAATCGGTCCAATAGTAGAGGCCGCGTTCCTGCACCCAGCCTTCAAAATCCTTCGCCGTAATTTTGTTGGGCTTATTGAGCATCGGATCGTCTGGCTTAAGAAAATTCACCGCCGCGGTTTCATCGGTGATGCGCGGAAGCTGACCGCCTGGGCCGCCGTCAATTTTGGTCGGGTACGGGGCGTAGTTCTTTCCGTCCCACGCAAAGTCCCGCTCATACTGCACGACCAGGGTTCCGCCGTTCGAAACGTAGTCGAGCAACCGCTGGTTCGCGCCGGGAAGTTCGCCGCGCAATTCGTAAGCGCGAACACCGACGACGATCGCGTCGTACTTCGACAAGTCACCGAAATTCAGCGCCACCGCGTCTAGCAAATCTACCTGAATACCAAGCATTCGCAGCGAATCCGGGACCGGCTCGCTCTCCGCGGTGATGTAGCCGACCTTCAGATTTTTCGGCACGTTGATGTCAAACGCATGTACCACGCATTGCGCCGGTTGTTGCCAGAAGAGCGACGGCATGGAAGGCAGAGCCTCAATCGACTCGCCAAACCTTTTTTCGCCCTGTTTGACAAAGGCGCCCAAGACCGAATCTCCTGGCGTCAGTTGCACTGGTGGTTCGGCGGTCAATCTTGCGTAACGATCGCCATCACCGTCGAATTTCACTTCAACCTCCCCTGGCGCCCGCCATCCGTCGGCAGCAGTCAATTCCACTTTGACGGCGCTACTTTTGCGTGAGTACGAGTGCACGCGCACCAATACATCCACAGGACCAGGCTTGCTGCCCAGTACGTGAATGGCGCTCTTCGGCTCGACAGCAAGGGTGTACGCGGGAACCACTCGCAAAGGCACCAGACGCGCGTGCGCCGTGCCCACGTCCGGATACAGCACCGGCACCCACACCGGCAGCTTCCGTTGTTCGTCCACAACCAATTCCAGCGTAGCTGTGGCGTCTACGTCAGCTTCCGGCACCAGCCGCTGCAAGACGTCCGGCACCGCCGGTTTCTTTTTCAACGTGATCTCGTATTTTGTGCCAGTTGCGGGATCGCGGGAGATTTCCTTCGCGTCCCAATCAGCGGAAAACTTCACTGGCCCAGCCACGGGGCACCGCACTCCGGGACGGCAAGAATAAGCAGCCGTCACCTCGACGGGTTCTCCCGCCACCGCAAATCCGCGCGACGATCGAACGGTAAAGCTGAATCCGGCCGCGAGCAACAGCGCTTCCTTGATTTGACTGGCAGCTCCGAGGAGGTCAGCTTCCTTTCCCGCGCCCAACGGGCCGACTGAAGACATCGCGTCCGGCTGCCGCAAACCGTTGACACGCCTGAATGCAGCGATCAAATGATCGGTAGCTGCGGGCCAATCCAGTGCCAATGCCTGCTGGCGTGCTTCCCCAAGCTCCGACTCGGCAGTCTTTAGCTCCGAACAAGCGGTGGCGTGCGCTTTACAAAATGATCCGTTCGGATCACCGAGCAAATAAGTCAAGGGCTCTGCAAAAAATTTAGGGTCAATCGAACCACCGTCTTCTCTCTTCAGAGCAATTGGCCGGCGGAAAAAAGGAGAACTCAGAAACCCTGTGATGCCTTGCGTTCGGTGATTGCCAAAGGCCTCGAGTCCAATTTGACGATAGCTCTTGCCCCAGAGCGGTGAAACGTCGTCGAGCGGGAGAACATAGCCGGTGGGCTTCTCGTTAAAGCGATCCAAGTCGAGAATACTCACCTCGTTTTTGCTGCCGCCCCAGATGCGCAATCCTTCCTTCAGCTGATCCGAGAAGACCTTTGCATCCGCAGCCATGGCCACTGCCTTTGGCGTAAGCAATCCTGCCGCTTGGTGGTGCCCATGTCCTCCATGCACGCCGCCCCAGTTGTTAATCACAATGTCGGGCCGAAACTCGCGGAGGACGCGGACCATATCGCTTAGTACTTCGTCACCCCAGACTTTTTCCGTCTCTTCTGGCGTCTTGGAGAAGCCAAAATCTTTCGCGCGCGTGAAGTAGAGCTTGACGCCGTAGCCTCGCGTCGCCGCCAGCAATTCTTGCGTGCGGATCAAGCCGAGTTGAGGAGCTTGTTCCGGGCCCAATGCGTTTTGTCCGCCTTCGCCTCGCGTCAACGAAAGCAACGCGACATCTGCGTGCAACCCACGGGCCAAGTAAGTCAGGACGGCGGCGCTTTCATCGTCAGGATGAGCCGTCACGTACAAAATGCGCGTAGTCACCCGCGCACTATCGATGGCTTCGATCGTTTCGGCAAGGCCAGGCCCGGTTCCTGGAGCGGGCGGAAATTGTGCCCGACCTGACGCTGTTCCCAAAATCAGAAAAACCAGAGTGACCATTGCGGCGCTGCAGATCCTCACTCGTCCCCCTCGCTCACCAAATCTCGCAAAACCCGAATCTCCAAATATCTAATGAGATGTATCGCAGACGCTTTCGGTTTAGCCCACAGCCTTTTCGCTACTTTTCGATTCCGCCTTTGCAAACGGCCACTGCTTCATCGCCTTCGTCCACACCAGAAACGCCATTACGCCCATGGCGATTTCAATCAACCCCCACTTGCGTGCTGCGCCCGTATGCCAGAAGAGCCATGCCCACCCGATCATCGTCAAAATCGCCGGCACAGGATACAGCCACATCTTGAACGGCAGCCGCTCTGTACCCAGCCGCTTGCGCAGCAGCATCACGCCGACTGCCTGTCCGATGAATTGCACAATCAATCGCACCGCCAGGATGCCTGCGATCGACGTCTCCAAATCCAGCTTCACGCTAAAAAGAAATGCCAGCGCGCCCAGGGCCAACAGCGAAACGTACGGAAAATGTTTCGTTGGATGCAGCCGCCCAAAAATCGGGAAAAAGTTTCCGTCCAGTGCCGCGGAATAGGGGACGCGCGAATATCCCAGCAGCACGGAAAACACTGAAGCCAGCGCGATCCACAGCACCATTCCAGTGGCAACCAGCGCAGCAGTGTGGCCGTACAGGCGCTCCACGAACGTGCTCACGATAAACTTTGAATCCGCCGCTTCCCGCCACGGCACCACGCCCAAGATGCTCGTCTGCATCGCCAGATAAAGGACGGCAATCCCGAGGACCGACAAAAAGATCCCGCGCGGAATATTTTTTTGCGGCTCGCGAATCTCACCGCCCAAATGGCAAATATTGTAGTAGCCCCAATAGCTGTAAATCGTGCTGACCATCGCCGACCCCAGCCCCGCAAACCATACCCACGAAAATGAAAATGCGCCCGGCGGAAAATCAAAAGCCACATTCGCGTCAAAGTGCCGCATTCCGCCCCAAATCAACCACAGTAAGGTCCCGACGACGCCTACCCATAACAGCAGAGAAATCTTCCCGATTGTCGTGATCCTGCGATAGAGCAAGATCACCAGAACAATTACCAGTCCCCCGGCAAGCGCCTTGGCCTCCCAACGCGAAAGCGGATGTATGAACGCGGCGTAGCGCGTAAATCCAATCGAAGCCGACGCCACCGAGAGCGGTGCCTGCACAAAGGTCTGCCATACAAACAAGAAAGACATCAGGCGGCCCCAACGGTCCGGCCCGTACGCCTCGCGCAAGAAAACGTAGGTTCCGCCGGCCTTGGGCATCGCCGCGCCCAATTCCGACCAAACGAACGCATCGAGCGTCGCTAGCAGTGCTCCGCCGAGCCAGGCCAACAGTGCCTGCGGCCCGCCCATGGCCTTAATCACTACGCCGCTCACCACGAACGGACCGATCCCGACGATCTCGATCATGTTGAGCGCGACGGCTTCCTTCAGGCCCAACCCGCGCTCTAGTCCGGTACCTGGCGAAGCTTTCGCCGTTCCGCCCAGCGTCACCTGATTTGCCTCCGTCCCCATTGCGCTGTGAGGATAGCAGCTTCCGCTTGGCTTTTTCGTTCCGCCAGCTTTCTTGTCGGATTCGCAACAAACGGCTGGTGTCAGCTCAATCCGCGCTGCCATGCCTTACACTGCTTGGGTTCTTGGGGCTACCTCTCCTTATCCTGAGAATTGGGTCCTTGGGATCCATCCCACCGGTCTCTCACCTGCTCTCCCCTCAATTAAGTAATGGCGCGGGATTCCCGCTTACAAGATTGGTCGGTCCACAATCAACGTCAACACTGCCGCCGCCTCCACAATTCCGTTTTGCTCACAGCCGCGTGTTTTCCGCTTGGCCCTCCTGAGATAAGGATCTTCGGTTTCGCCGAGCGCGACGTTGTCGGCCAATTCCTACCCATAGTGCCGGAAGCACTCTACGAGGAGCACCGCAAACTCCTGAAAACGTCGTTAGACGGCTCCGTCACCACCGCTTTCGAAACCATCCGCCAGCGCAGCGACGGCTCCCAAATTCCGGTCAATGCTTCACGATTCACCAGAACATTCAGGTTCTTTTCATGTCTGGCTATGCCGAAGGACTTCCGGAAACCCAGCTGCCGGCGGGCGCTCTGTTTCTCCAAAAACCGTTTTCTTTTTCTGCCTCCTGGAATCGCTCCAGGCTCTTCAATCTCGAAACGGAAGCAACTGTTGATGCGGCCCGGGGGTCCGGCACAAGATTTCGCCCGTCGCCGCATTGACCTTTCCCCAGCGCCAGTGAAATGATATGAAGGCAGAGTTTGGGAAGATGCGCTGTTCGGGGAGCCCCGGTTGTAACCGAATGTCCTGACAACCGGCTTTGAGCATTCTCGCGTTATTGCTTGGCAAATTTCAGGCGGCCGTAAGGCAGCTTTTGCGTGTCTGCGTGCAGTCAACGCGCCCGTCGCTTTTCGCATCTCACCTCGGCAGTCAGCAGGCACGGCGGCTTCCCGCTGCACGCCCGTAGACGTGGAATAAAGGGAGTTCTCATGAAGCGGTTTGGGGCAGCGTGCGCATTCGCGCTCGTCGTGATCGGTTGGACTGCGGGTTGCAACGACTACGGGAACACTTTTCAAGCGCCCACCGGCGCAAGTCTGACCTCAATCGCGCCCTCGAATACCAGCGTCGGCAGCGGTACGTTGACGCTTACTCTTTTCGGGGGTGGCTTCGTACCGAAAACGGTTGTGCAATGGAACGGCAAAACAATCCCCACGAACGTCACGCTCGACGTTAACAACAATGTTCTCGGCATTACGGCGACCGTGGATGCCTCGCTTCTCATGACTCCGGGACTGGCAGCCGTAAACACGTTGAATCCGCACTCAGGCACGACCGATAACGGCTTGTCGAATACCATCAATTTTGTCATCAACCCGCCGCCGAATAAGCTGCCCACGCTGAACACTGTCACGCCCAACACGATCGGCGCTGGCAGCACGAACGTTTCGGTGACGCTCGCGGGCCAGGATTTTCTGCCTACCGCCGGCACCTGCCCCGCGAATCCCTCCATTTCCACGCAATCCGAAGTAAATTGGAACGCCAACGGCACGCAAACTTCTTTCACAACGTTTAGCAGCATCAGCGCCACACAGATCCAGTTGGCCTTGCCGAACGCGCTGGTCGCAAACGTGGGAACTGCCTTGGTAACGGTACGCAATCCTCCCGCCTGTCCGACGCAGACTCCGAGTGGCATTTCCAATCCTTACAACGGCGGGGGAGGCACCAGCCAGGCCGTCACATTTACCGTCAACAACGATCCGCCCACGAATAATTCGGCGCCCGCCGCCGCGCTCGCGGTTGCCGAAGAAACGCCCGCGCTCGGCTCAGACGGCCGCTTCGTCGCTTACACAGCTGCGCAAAACGGACACTCCCAAGTGTTTTTGCGTGACACTTGCACGGGTGCCACGACGGATTGTCAGGCGCACACATCGTTGATTTCCGCCGCTGCTGACGGCACTGCTGGCAATGCCGACAGCAACACTCCGTCCATGAGCGCTGACGGTCGTTTTGTCGCGTTTAGTTCTGAGGCCACGAACCTAATTTCCTCAACGCTTGCTGGCCGCCAGATTTTCCTGCGCGATACCTGCTTCGGCGCCACGACTTCGTGCACGCCGCAAACGACGCTCATTTCCACCGATGAGGGCGGCGCGCTTTCCGGCAATGATAATTTGCTTCCTTCCCTCAGTTCTTCCGGCCGCTTTGTGGCCTTCCTCTCGGTCACGAACTCCAAGTACGCGTCGAAATCCGGCTCGCCCAACAGCGGAATACGCCAGGTCTTCGTTCGCGACACCTGCTTCGGCGTTGCAGCCCCTTGTACGCCCAAAACAACGCGCCTCTCGGTCATGCCTGGCGACACAACTTCGTTGCAGGGCAAGCCCGCTGGACCTGCAATATCGAGTTCAGCTCAGGCTGTAGGTGTCTCCAGCGCCAGTACGCCCACCGTGCTGACGCGCACGGTTCCGGTTGACGACCGAGTCTTTCTCGCGCTGACGAACTCCGCACAAAAGTAGTCGTCGTATTCGACCAAAAAAGAAAGGGGGCGCTCGTCGCCCCCTTTTCATTGCCTCGTCTTCGCGAATTTTTTCCTACTTCCCGAGGTACTTTTCCGGAATCGGATTTCCAGGCCGCTCTGCATCCCAGTAGATCTGCACGCACCACCACCGCGTGCCATCATTGAAAAACTCCATGCTATTGATGCCGCGTGCGATCAGCTTGCCGTCTTTCGTCTCGCGCGATTCATACGTCGTGTAAATGTGCGTCATCGCGCCGAAGGAATCCGTCTTGCGGCTGATCTCATGCTCGAAAAATCCGTGCTCCAAAAAAGCCTTCCCGGCGCGCGCTTCATAATCCTTCGGCGTCATGAACACAAGCGACGGCTTCCCGCCGTCTTTCGGCGTCCGCACCGCAATCAAGCGCGCATCGGCCGCAAACAGCGACTCAAACCGATTCCAGTCGCGTGGACCGGGCGGCCCAGAAATCACGTCATAAACGGCTGCAACAATCGCGTCCAGGCTCTCCACGTCTTTCGGATTCGCTGCGGGCGTGTCAGCGCTTTTTGCTGGAGGGGCCGCAGCCTGCGCTGCTTCCTTCTTCTCCTGTGTTGCGCCGTTGCCATTGGCTCCAGCAGTCGCGGCCACATAGATCGCCAGAGTCAAACCTAATAGCGCCATGCCACGAATCGTAAACCTCATCCCATCCTCCATTTGGTCCTGCCCAGCAACATCACTGGACCTCGCACTTCATAAAGCTGTTTCAGTTAAACCGTACCTTCACATCCGGCCGCTTCTCCAACTGTACCGAATCAATGAAACGTACCTGACGATTATCCAGCGTCAGAATCATGGACTGCGTCCGAATTCCTTCGCCGAAAAACCGCACACCACGCAACAGATTTCCATCCGTTACGCCCGTGCACGCAAATATCATCTTCTTGCCGGGAGCCAGATCCTCCGTATTGTAAATGCGCTTGGTGTCGCTCACGCCCATCTTCTCCAGTCGTTCTGCGTCATTCGGCTTCGAAATAACCAGCCGCCCAAGAATCTGTCCATTTAGACAGCGCAACGCCGCCGCCGTGAGCACACCTTCTGGCGCTCCGCCCGTTCCCATCACGGCGTGGACACCAGTGCCTACCACCGCAGACGAAATTCCTGCCGACAGATCGCCATCACCAATCAGCCGGATCCGCGCGCCGGCCTTGCGGATGTCCGCAATCAATTTCTCGTGCCGTGGCCGGTCCAGCACAATGATCACGAGGTCTTCCACGTCGCGGTCCAGCCGTTTCGCGATCGCTTTCAAGTTGTCCGCCACTGGAGCATCCAACTCCACCGCACCTTTGCACGATGGCCCCACCACAATTTTTTCCATGTACAAGTCCGGCGCATGCAGCAAGCCGCCGCGCTCGCTCGCTGCCAGCACGGCAATCGAATTCGCCGCGCCAGTCGCGCACAAATTCGTTCCTTCCAACGGGTCCACGGCAATATCGACGGCCGGAAAATTTGCATTTGGTGCTCGAGTCGCCAGCCCGACCTTCTCGCCGATGTACAGCATCGGCGCCTCATCCCGCTCGCCTTCGCCAATGACGATGGTGCCGTCCATCTGCAGCTCGTCCATCGTTTGCCGCATCGCCTCAACGGCCATTTCGTCCGCTTTATGTCTGTCACCAAAACCCATTGTCCGAGCTGACGCGATCGCCGCGTTCTCCACCACCCGCAAAAACTCCAGACTCAGTTGCGCTTCCATTAGGCTCTCCGTTCTCCGGCGATTCGCGCGTCCCTTAACTTCACGATAGGTCCAAGTCGGCCGTGAAGCTCAAAAGGCTCATTGCTAGCAGTCCTCAAGCGAGCGTCAGCCAGCGCCGCTATCGTAGTGCAATCGTCAGAAGTCGTCGAGATTGCCGGCCGATCATGTGTCCGGTCGGTTGCTCCCTACAAGTAAAAGCGACTTCCCTTCGATCTACGTCCAGCTTTCACTTTAGGAAGTATTGGTAAGTCGAACCCGGTATTTCCCTTTGCGAATCGTGCGTGCAAAAACGTCTAGTGAAGTCATGTTCTTGCTGTCGACTGGCGCGCGGTCCCAAGCAGGTCGCCAGATTCGCGTTTCCAGGACTGCTCATTTTCCTTTTTGGCCTTGCGCCCTCTTCTCTTACGGCGGCCGCGCAGCAAGAACAACCGCCCGGTCCGACCTCTTCGACCGGACAAATTGTGGAGCGCGAGGACTCGACATCCCTGGCCCCTGCGCAAAGGTCTCATGAAAAAATTCTGCCCGACGCGCCGGCCCCACGACCTCTACCCTTACAAGCCCGGCGCTTGACTCTCGGCGAAAGATTTCACATCTACCGGCGCTCGATCGTGAATCTCGATTCCGTTATCAGCCCGGCACTCGGAGCCGCACTGGGACAAGCAAACAATGAGCCGCCCGAATGGGCTCAGGGCGCGTCAGGCTACGGTACGCGGCTCGCTTCCGGTTATGGCCGCTTAGTCATCAACCGCACGATCCGTTTTGGCGTCGCGGCTCTCGACCACGAAGATCCGCGCTTCACTCCGACCAATGAACGAGGATTCTTGCGGCGCTTCCGATCCGCATCTTTCTACTATGTCGTCCCTCGTACGGACGACGGCGGACGCATCCCCGCATTCTCTCGATTTGCCGGCGTCTATGGAGCGGCTTTCATTGCCAACACTTGGTACCCCGAAAGCCACGCCAATACCGGGCATGCCCTGATGAGAGGCAGTACTTCGTTGGCGGCGAGCTACGCCTGGAACGTTTTTCGCGAATTCTGGCCTGACATCAAGCGGAAAATCCACCGGCCCAAAGACCCCGAAGCCAACGACCTAGCGATTGACCGGGAATTCCGTGCGCTTGAAGCCCCGGAATCGAAAGATTGACGCGTTTACAAGCCTCGCTTGGCTCGATCGGGCCCTCCCGCTGTGCCATTGCTGAAACCTGCCATTACACGCTACAATTAAAGATTCAGGAGGAGTCTGTTTGTGCTAACGATTCGTCTGTCTCGGATTGGGAAACGAAAGAAGCCTTTTTATCGCGTGGTGGTGATCGAAAGTTCGCGCGCCCGCAATGGCCGCGTGGTGGAAGCCGTAGGCACTTATGACCCGCTTAAGAAGCCTGCGGAAATCAAGCTGGATTCCGAGCGCGTGAAGTATTGGCTCGGTTCGGGCGCTCAACCGAGCGATACCGTGCGCAGCTTTATCCGTCAGCAAAAAATCGCCTGATCGTAAACCATTCACGCAGAGCAGTTTAGGCAGCTTTCAGGACCCCCCGTGGCATTGGGGGGTTTTGCATCTGCATAAGCTGCATCTAAGAATTCATAGCCGTGGGGACCTGGTGAATCGCACGGACGTCCTGGAGCTGATCCGTTGATCCTTTCAACTCCAAAAGGAGGTGCCTGATGAAAGAGCTCGTCGAAACCATCGCTCGGGCACTTGTGGATCACCCGGATGACGTCAAAGTCGCCACCGTCGAGGGCGCCGGTGCCACCGTTGTCGAACTCCGCGTCCACCCCGAAGACCTCGGCAAAGTTATCGGCCGTCAGGGTCGTACAGCCAAAGCTATGCGTACGTTGCTCGGTGCCTCCGGCATGAAGTTTCACCGCCGCTTCACCCTCGAAATTGTAGAAGAGTAAGCTCTCGCCGGATGACCTCCTCTGCCGATTCCTCCGCGCAGCAATTCGTCACTGTCGCCCGAATTCTTCGCGCGCGCGGCAACAAAGGTGAAGTCGCCGCCGAACTCCTCACCGATTTCCCAGAGCGCCTAAAAGAAGAACGCGCGGTCTTTTTGGCGGCCAACTCATCAGCGCCTCGCCAAGTTGCGCTGCAATCCTTCTGGGTAGACCGCAATCATCCCGGCCAGTGTGTGTTTCACTTCGCGGGCGTTTCCTCCATTGACGACGCGGAAAAACTCCGTGGTTTCGATGTGCAGATTCCGCGCGAACGTCGCGCCGCCCTGCCCTCCGGCAGTTACTTCATTACTGACTTGATCGGCTGCTCGGTATTTGAGCTTTCAGCCTCAGCTACAACGGTCGCCTCTTCTCCTTGCACGCTAGCTGAGGCTCCTGCACTGCTCGGCCAAGTCCGCGATGTCCTTTTCCCCGGCGAAGGACAGCCCGGCACACCGCTGTTGGCATTGGATACGCCGCACGGTGAACTCCTCGTCCCTCTTGCCGAAGACATCTGCAAAAAAATCGATCTGCCCGCCCGCCGCATCGAAGTATTGCTGCCCGAAGGGCTGCGCGACCTGAACAGTGAATCGTAGGGTTGGCCGCGCTATGTCGTGAGTTGTCATTCCGAGCGAAGCGAGGAATCTGTTTTTCTTCGCCGCCTGCCCGGGCCTGATCGGTGCCTGCTAAACTAAACCCAATGCGCTTTGACCTGATCACCATATTCCCAGAATTCTTCGCCGGTCCACTCGAACACGGCATTGTCCGTCGCGCTCGCGAAGCCGGCATCATTCACGTCAACGTCCAGGACCTGCGCGAATTCACCAAAGACCGCCACCGCACCGTGGACGATCGCCCATTCGGCGGCGGTGAAGGCATGGTCCTCAAGCCCGAGCCTCTTTTCGAAGCAGCCGAATCGCTTCTGGGTCATTCGGTCGGCAATGCCGCCACCAAAAGTGCGCTCGATGCGAAAACGGCGATCGTCCTGCTCTCCGCCGCCGGCAAGCGCTTTACGCAAGAAACCGCGCGCCGTTACGCGGGCCTCGATCGCATCCTCTTCGTCTGCGGCCGCTACGAAGGTGTAGATGAACGGGTAGCCGAACACCTCGCCACCGAAGAAATCTCCATCGGCGATTTCGTCCTCTCCGGCGGTGAACTGCCAGCCGCATTAGTCCTCGATGCCGTCACGCGCCTGCTTCCCGGTGCCTTGGGTAACGAAGCCTCTTCGCAAAACGAATCCTTCAGCTTGCTCGAACGCGCCGAAAAATCGCAAACCGGCGCCCTACACAAAGCCCTGTCCCACGGCCGCTCTTTGCTCGATTTTCCCCACTACACCCGCCCCGCCGACTATCGCGGCTGGAAAGTCCCCGAAGTTCTCATCGGCGGCAACCACGCCGAAGTCGCCAAATGGCGCCATCGCATGGCCCTAGAAAAAACTCTCCGTAACCGCCCCGATCTCTATCATGATCGGAAGGAACCTGTTTAGCTGGTTTCACGGCTTCGAGAACCGTTGGAAACAACCGGTATACCGCTGGCAAAATACCCGCAAAATGTCTATAATATTGGTTTGTCTTAGAAGAGCTGGCCCCGCCTGAGTGGGTCCTGCAGGGTGCTAGGGTTTGTACTTGCAAACCCTAGACTGAAAAAGGAACAACGAAAATGAATCCGGTGATTCGCAAACTCCATGAAGCGCAGCTGCGCAAAGATTTGCCCGATTTCCGTGCGGGCGACTCCGTCCGCGTCAACGTCCGCCTCCTCGAAGGCGAAGGCGACAAGGTCAAGGAACGCATTCAGGCCTTTGAAGGTGTGGTGATTTCCAAGAAGGGCCGCGCCTCCAGCGCCACCTTTACCGTCCGCCGGGTCAGCTTCGGCACCGGCGTAGAGCGCATCTTCCCACTCCATTCGCCCTCGATTTCCTCCATTGAAGTCACCGGCAAAGGCCATGTCCGCCGCGCCCGCCTCTACTACTTGCGCGATCTGAAGGGCAAGGCCGCCCGTATCAAGCGCGCCGGGAAACACCGCGAAGGACTCGAAGCCGCCGCGGCCACCCAGTCGTAACCATTCTTACTTGCTAGGATCAAATCACCTTAGGGTGATTTCGTGCCCGATCTGACAATTCTTTTTGACGGTCACTGCGCGCTATGCCGTGCTAGCGCCGCGCGCGTGCGCCGTTTTGACTCGCGTCGTCGCATAGAACTCCTCGACCTGCACGAACCGTCCGTTTCGCAACGCTATCCGAAGATCGATCGCCAACAAGCAATGAAGTGGATGCTGGCGGTTGATTCGCAGGGCCGCATCTACAGCGGAGCAGACGCTTGGGCCCGCATAGGTCTACTTCTCCCAGGTTGGAAGTTCGTCGCGTGGATCTTGTTCGTCCCCGGAATTCATCTGCTCGCCACGAACATTTACGCCTGGATTGCCCGCAATCGCTATCGCTGGAATCGTACGATCTGCAATGACGATTCTTGCAGCGTCCATCTGCGCGGCTAGATTTCCTTGCTTGCAACCTCCGCCGTGCAGCAATTCACGCGCTATCATCATTCGCGATGAAAGCTGTGGCGCAACGCGCCGTTCGCTGGTGGGTCGGGCCAGGGGTAGCTGGACCAAGCGGCCACATTCTTTCACGCTGGCTTTTCCTGCGGGCGCTCGGCCTCATCTATCTCTCCGCATTTTATTCGCTGGTGTTCCAAATTCGCGGGCTGATTGGACCGAACGGGTTGCTTCCCGCCGGTTCGTACTTGCAGGAAGTCGCAAAAGTCATGCCGGGCGCCGCGCGTTTCTGGTACGCGCCGACATTGCTTTGGTTCAACAGCAGTTCGCGTGCCCTAAGCACATTGTGCTGGCTGGGCATGCTCGCCTCGGTCTTGCTGATTTTGAACACCCGGCCGCGCGTGATGCTGGCACTGTGTTTCGCTCTTTTTCTGTCGTTCGTTTCCGCTGCCGAAGATTTTTCTGGCTACCAATCCGACGGAATGCTGCTCGCCGCTGGCTTCATCTGTTTCTTCATGGCACCCGCTGGCTTGCGTCCGGGACTCGGCGAAAAGCAGCCGCCCTCCCGCGCAACCTTGCTCCTGCTTCAATTGCTGTGGTTTTCCATCTATTTTGAGTCTGGCATCGCGAAGTATTTTGGCGGTGATCCTTCGTGGCGCGATTTCTCCGCGATGAATGAGTATTACCAGAACGGCCCTCTCCCAACATGGATCGGTTGGTACGCTACTCAGCTACCACGACGTTTCCACGAAGCGACTGCGTTCATCACGGTCTTCACCGAGTTGGTGGTTGTCGGCATGGCGTTTCTGCCGCGAGTGTTCCGCATCATCTGCTTCTTTTTCGTTACGTTCTTGCAGATCATCATCATCCTGTCGGCCAACTATGCCTTCCTGAATTATCTTGTTCTCGCGCTGGGGATATTTCTCCTCGATGATGCATTTCTGATCAAAATGATTCCGCGCCGTTGGCGAGAGCGAGTAAGCAAGAAACTGAACATCGAACTGAGAGAGAAATCCTGGCGCAGCGATTGGTTCAAGTTCCGCCGGCCAGCGCTCGAACAGCCCGAGGCTCCCGAGCCCGACTCTCTTTCACTTCTGAAGCCGCCGCCAGTTACACAGGAAGACGTTCCATCAAACGAGCAGAAGAACGTAGCTCAGAATCAGCACAATTCCTGGAGGCAGATTCTTTCGAGCGCAGCACTTTATGCAAAGGCGTTCTTTTTGGCGTGGGTGCTGTACGCGACGCTGTTTCTCCTCGTTCAACAGATTTCCCCCGGCCTTCCCCTACCTGCAAAGCCCATGACCTCTCTCGAACCGTTCCGAGTTGCCAATTCGTACGGATTGTTCGGGCGAATGACCTGGGCGCGCTATGAGATCGAGTTCCAGGGTTCGCACGACGGCGTGAACTGGACAACATATCCCTTCCGCCACAAGCCACAGGCGGTCAACGAAGCTCCCGGAATCTATGCTCCCTATCAGCCACGGTTCGAATGGAATTTGTGGTTCGCGTCACTAGGCAGCTGGCGCGAGAATCCATTTGTTGTTCGCACCGAACAGCAGCTCCTCTTCAATAACAGCGACGTGCTGGGCCTGTTCCGTTTCAATCCGTTTCCCAATGCCCCGCCAACCCATGTACGCGCGGTCGTCTGGCAGTACTGGTTCACCGACCACCCAACAAAGAAATCCACCGGAGCCTGGTGGCGACGTGAGTATCGCGGTCTTTACGCGCCGGCTCTCGAACGAACCGCAGGCGGAAAAACCATCGTCTCCGGGTGGCCGCAAGGCTCTGTGCCCCCACCGTAAGAATGGATTCGGAAATTTTCACCGGTTCCTTTCGCAATCGCGCTACGCGAGCGTGTTAGAATTTCGCCGGACGCATGGCGCGGCAATGCTCATCCCGTTTCGAGCGAGCGGCGCGGCAACTGGGCTGGACGCGCATCGCGGGCATAGATGAAGCTGGACGCGGTGCATTGTTTGGTCCCGTGGTGGCCGCGGCGGTCATTCTCAATCCAAAGCGCCGCATTGTCGGCCTGGATGATTCCAAGAAGCTTGCTCCCGATCGCCGCTTTGAGCTTGCAGTACGCATTCGCGAGCACGCTCTGGCATGGGCCGTCGCCGAAGTAGACGCTGCGAGAATCGATGCTTGGAATATCTACCAGGCCAGTCGGCAGGCCATGACCGCGGCGCTACAGCAGCTCTCCATCGCGCCGGATTATCTCCTGATTGACGCCATGGAGCTGGAAGTCCTGATCGAGCAAAAGTCATTGATCAAAGGGGACGCCCGCAGTGTATCCATAGCCGCCGCCTCGATCCTCGCCAAGACGCATCGGGATTCTCGAATGGACGAGTGGGACGGCGTCTACCCGGGCTACGGCTTCGCACAGCATAAAGGCTACGGAACGCCGGAGCACCTAGACGCCCTCAAGCGCCTTGGCCCCACACCATTGCATCGGTATTCGTTCGCCCCGGTTCGCCAGGCGGGTTGCTGGTCCACAGGCGCTACGCAGACGCCTCTGCCCATTTTTTGAGCTTCCGCGTGCGATCAACAGATCACGGGCGCCATTTCCTATCCGCCACGGGGATAACTGCCTGCTCACACGGCCCACTACTCGCGTTGACTCCCCTATTCCCCGCCTGTAGCTTTACTTAGAAGCAGCGGGCCGCCCCGTTCGACCGCTCCGTGGTCGCGCATGAACCGCTGTGCGCCTAAACTATGCCGCTTTTGCGGTTCTAGTTTAGGTGTCTGCCTAGCCGAAAGTCGCTGAGGAGAACGTCCTGGAGGATGGCTGGCAGGCAACCGTAATTCGCGGTTGTATCTGATCGGTGGCATCTTCCGGGTTGATGCATGGCCTACAATAAGAGCAAATACGTCGAAGCCGCGCAGAAGCTGCTGAACCAGGGCAAGGTTCCGCAGGCCATCAACGAATACCAGCACATCCTGAAATACGAGCCGAAGGACCAGGTCACCCTGATGACCATCGGCGAGCTCTATATCCGGCAGGGCGAGACCTTTCAGGCGATTGAATACTTTGAGCGGCTCGCGCAGATCTTTGTCGCTGACGGCTTTCTGACCAAGGCTATCGCGGTCTACAAACGCATCGCGAAGCTGGCCCCCGAAGAAATCAAGCCTCTGGAACGCCTGGCCGACCTCTATGTGCAACAGGGCGTGATGAGCGAAGCGCGCCCACTTTTCCTGCAGCTGGCCGAAATTCACCTGAAGCACAACCGTCAGGCCGAAGCCGTCGCATTGCTGAAAAAACTGCTGCAAGCCGAACCCGATAACCTTCGCATTCAGATTCGTCTGGCCGATTTGTATCAGGCCATGGGTCAAAAAGCGGAGGCGGTGGATACTTACGTTTCCGCCGCTCAACGCGCTTTGGCTCGTGGCGATCATGGTGAATCCGAGAAGCAAGCCGACAAGGCCCTCAAGATTGATCCTACTAGCGCGCCCGCTCTCACGGTAAAGGCGCGGTCCGCCTCTTCCCAAGGCAAGTTTGCTGAAGCGGCTCAGTTCCTCAAGGGGTTGCCCGGGCTCGATAAGGGCGGCGAACAAAGCGAATTCCTGCTCGATCTCTACCTGAAGAGTTCGAATTGGGACGATGCGTCTTCGCTGGCGCTGCAGGTTTTTGAGGGCGACGAGAAGAATTTTGGGCTGGCGCAGAAAGTTGCGGAAGCCATGCTCGAGTCCGGTCAAACCGACCAGGCCATGGCCCTGGTCTCGCGACTCCGGATTCCGATGCTCGACGCCGGGGAACACGACGCAATCACGCGCATGCTGAACGACCTGGCGGCAAGAACGCCCGGCCGTCTCGAGCCGCTTGAGTGGCTCGTAGACAGCTATGGCCGCACGAGCGACTCGTTCCGTTTACCGGACGCACTGGCGCACCTCGGCGATGCCTTGGCCGAAGCAAACCAACTCGATCGCGCTAAAGAGATTTTCGAGCAACTGGTCGACCGTCAACCCGAAAGCGACTTTGCGAAACGGAAACTGAATGCCGTATTGCGACGCATGGGTGTCAGTGCGCCCGAGGAAGAACCGGAGCCAATTACCGAAACGTTGCAAGCCGAAATTCCCCAGCCGGAAGCGCCGAAGCTGCGCCCCGATCTGGACATTCCGGAAGAGGAAAAGGTTGGCGTCGCCGCAGCCGCAACTGCAGAGGAACAGCCCGACGAGGAAACCCAAAAATTCATCGCTCAGTCGCTTACCGATGTGGACTTGTTTGCCAGCTACGGTCTAACCCAGAAAGCCATCGGTCTGTTGGAAGCTATCCTGCGTCGCGCTCCCAGCCATACGCCGACGTTGGAAAAGCTGCTCGATTTTGTACTGGGCGCGGGCGACGACCGCCGCACCGCCGAGCTTGCGGCGCAACTCGAAAAAATTCACAAAGATCGCGGCGATGGCATTGGCGCTGAACGCTTTGGCGAATTGCGACGCCGTTTTCAGCGTGCCGCAGGTCTGAGCGACGAAGAAATTCTGGCGGCCACCGCTTCTGCGGCCCCGCCTGCTAGGGCAGTTGAGCAAACAGCAGTTCTCGACCAGTCGGCTTTGGAAGAGCTTCCCGTTGCGCCGGCTGAAGCCGCAGCGGCTGCTTCCGCGACACCACAACAGCCTCCCGCAGCTGAGGTTCAGGAAGTCGACCTCTCCGACGAATGGGCATCCCTACTTGCGCATGACGCCGCAGCAGCCGAGACGACGGCAGTTCCTCCCCCTCCACCGCCTGCTCGCGTCGTTGCGGAGAAAGCGCCGGCCTCGCCCGCGGCGGCAGAGCCTGCTATTTCCGAGTTCGAAATTCCGGTCGAGGAGTCTTCCGAACCCACCATCGAGTTGATCGAACCCACACCGGAAGTAGGGCAGGAAGCGCCTCCGCCTCCTCCACCAGCTCCACCGGTGAAAAAAGTCGCAGCGCCCGAGCCGGTTGCCGAAATCGACCTTGCCGAAGAATATGAGTTGGTTTTGTCGCCGGAACCCGAAGCTGAGGCTGCTGAACCAGCCAAGCCCGCGGCCGCCAACGGCGCGTTAGCCTCGGATCAGTTTCTATCCGATCTAGCCAATGAGATTGACAAACTCGGTATCGGTGAACTCACTCCGTCTTTTTCCGAACCGGCACCTAAGGAAGAGGCTCAAGCTCCGGTTCCTGCAAAAGCCGAAGCTCCTGTAGCACCCGGCGAGAACACTCCGCTTAAGGAAGTGTTCGACGAGTTCCGCGCCGACTTGGGCGAAATGGGCGGCGAAGACGAGGATCTCGAGACGCACTACAACCTGGGCATTGCATTCCGCGAGATGGGCCTTCTTGAAGAAGCCATCAGCGAATTCCAGAAAGTTGCGAAAGCCAACGAGAAGGGCAAGGCTTTCCGCTACGCCATGCAATGCTGCACGCTCCTTGGCCTTTCTTTCATGGAAAAGGGTCAGCCAAACATTGCCGCAATCTGGTACGAACGCGCCCTGCGCACTCCCGGCCTCGAAGCGGAAAGCGCCCTGGCCTTGCGGTATGATTTAGGAGTCGCCCAGGAATCGGCCAACGACCTGGACGCGGCGCTGAAGAGCTTCTCTCACGTATATGCGGTGAACATCGATTATCGCGATGTTGCGGACCGCATCGCCGCTCTTCAGAAAACCACTCGCTAATCGCCGGTTCAGGTTACCGGTATTTCGTTCATGAACAAGGTTCTGCGCGCCGTCATCATTGTGTTGTGCTTTGAACTGGGAGCCCTTTTGCTCTACTTGCCCTGGTCTAACCTCTGGGAGCAGAACTATTTTCTAAGGCATTTTCCGCCGCTAATGCTGATTGCGCTGCACCCTTCTGTTCGTGGACTGGTCAGTGGCCTTGGGATCCTCGATATCTTCGTCGCCATCGGTTTGCTGCAATCCCGCTCGAGCGCCACTCGTGTGCCCCCTGCCTAAACCAAAGCAGCCGATACTTTGCTACGTCACAGACCGCAGAAGCTTGCCGCTTTCCACTTCCGCGGATGCCCACCATTTGCTCCTGGATAGCATTGGCAACGCCGCCGCTGCTGGTATGGATTGGATTCAGCTTCGCGAAAAGGATTACTCCGGCAGAGAGTGGACGCGCTTGGTGCGCGAATCCCTGCAGCGCGTAGAAAGATCTGGCGCTGCCACGCGAATACTGGTGAATGATCGTTTGGATGTTGCTTTGGCCTGTGGCGCGGGAGGCGTCCACCTCAGCGAGAACGGAATTCCGGTCGCTGAAGCTTGTCGACTTCGCGATGAATATTTCGCAGAACGCAGCTTAAAACACGATTTTCTGGTCGGCTTATCCTGTCATTCCCTTGGCGCGGCGCTGGGAGCGGCACGTGCCGGTGCTGACTACATCTATTTCAGCCCGATTTTTTTCACACCGTCGAAGGCTAACTACGGCCCGCCCCAGGGGGTCGAGCGCCTGGCGAAGGTCTGCGCGGCCGTCCACATTCCCGTCATCGCGATCGGTGGCATCACTGAGAAAAATTCTCTCGAATGTTTCACCGCCGGGGCATCGGGCGTCGCCGCGATTCGTTTGTTCCAGGAACCAGTGGCCTCACTGAAAGAGGCCGTGAGAACACTGCGCCAGGCAATGTTACGACCCGCGTAGACTTTCGTCCATCAACCGCCGTAGCAGTCGAATTTGTCCGGCGTGGTAAATGTCGTGAAATGCCACGCCCCATAGCGTACGAGCTAGTTTTGGCGCCATTCCTTTGCGCAGCACGTCGCTCATCGCTTTACGCAATGCAGCATGCTCGCTGCGCAAGATCTCCTTATCCGCCTTCCACGCCGCTTCCGACACCTTTCCGCCCTCGGGCCGCGAAAAGAAGTTGCTGCCGGCAAGTACGAAACCGCCGCGCTTACCGCTTTCGAGCTTTCGGCGAACCACGTATTTCCAGTACGCGGCGTGCAGCGTCACTTCCCAGATATTGTGTCTACCGGAAGCCGGCCGCCACGCGGCTTGCTCCGCCGTCACACCTTTCAGCGACTGCCACAGGTTAGGCCCATGCCAGGCCTTTTTTTCGAAGGCCTCCTCGAACAGATTCAGTATCGCCGATCGGGTATCCATACGGCCCTCCAGCAATGCGCAAAGAATCGTGCGCGCGGCCGAGCACGAGAGTCAATCACGATTGGCTGGGAAATTTGGTTGTGTTCGCGGTGATTCAGTACAGGCAGCTTATCCGGGCGTTATGCGCTGAGCCATCGTCCGATCGGTTTCATGGAGTCTGTGTGATCGCAGATTACGCGCAGCGTAGCTGTAATGGGAATGGCCAGCAGAAGTCCCATACCGCCCCATACCCAGCCCCAAAATAACAGTGACACCGTGATTGCAACCGCGTTGAGGCGCAGCCGTCGACCCACGAGCTGCGGTGCGATCAGGTTCAGCGCAAAGACGTGAATCCCGGTGAGTACTCCGGCGATTAGCGCGAACCAGCCGAACGTCTGCCACTTGGCCAAGGCCAGCATGAAGGCCGGAAGCCATGCGAGGACGGCGCCGATGTACGGCACCATGTTCAAAACACCCGAAACGATGCCCGTAAGCACGGGATATTCCAGGCCTATCATCCAGAAAAACAGACTACTGAACGCCACTACCATCGCTGTAACCACCAGCATCCAAAGCACATAGTCGCGTAAGACGACGCGCAAATCTTCCAGCGTTTCCTTGACCTGCGTTCGCCGGGAGGCGGGAAAGAGCTGCAGTGTGCCATGCCAAACTTCGCGTTTGCCGGCCAGCATGAAAAAGACCAGGAAGGGAACGAACGTGACTTCCAGGAAGATCGCATACAGCGATCCGATCCCGCGGACCACAAGATTACGCACAAGTTCGGAATCGCGCTGCGAAAGAGCCGCCACCGGAACCTGAGCTTCGGGCCCGGCAGCGCTATGCGGAAAAATCTTCGCTTCGACCGACGCTGCTGTTTGTTTCCACACGCCGCTGTATTTCGGCCAATTTTCGGCAAAGTCCGAAGTACGGCTCCATAGCCCATAGATCACCGCGCCCAGCACCGCGCACAAAAGCAGCACGATGATCATCGAACCGACGGTTCTTGGAACGGCCCACCGTTCCAGAAATTCCACCAAAGGGTCCAGGCAGTAGGCCAAGAGGATGGACAGCACCAGTGTGATGACCACGCCTTGCGCGTAGTAGACGAAAAGCAAAATGATGGCGGCAGCGATAACGCGAAGACTGAAAGGCGAACCGGCCACGCGGATATATTCTTTGGCGCCAGTGGTCTCGCTGGGGGCTTCCGTCGCGGGCAATTGAAACTCCGTTGTATTCTTTTAACAACCAAGGTAACACACGACGCAAGCGTACTGCGGTGCGTCACGCCCGTCGTCGCGAAAAGAGAACCTTCATCCAACGGACACCGGTTCATCGTGTGCTAAACTTTTTTGGAATGCGCGCCCGGCTGCATTCCATTTCTTATGCCCAAACAATTTTTTGGAACCGATGGCATTCGCGGCGTCCCAGGCACGCCTCCGCTCGACGATAAGACGCTTCACGCCACCGGCCGGGCTCTCGGCGAATTTCTGCACAAGCACCACGCCTCACCGCATGCGCTAATCGGACGGGACACGCGCGAATCCGGTCAGCATATCGCCGAAATTCTGGCCGCCGGGCTCCAAAAATCTGGCGTCGACGTTAGCTTTGCTGGCATCTTGACTACACCGGGCGTTGCTTGCCTTGTCCGCCAAAATGATTTCCATGCCGGGGTCGTAATCTCTGCCTCCCACAACCCTTACCACGACAACGGCGTAAAACTCTTTTCACACGCGGGCATGAAGTTTCCTGACGCCGTGGAAGAAGAGATCGAGGCCCAAATCCCTCGATTTTTGGATGAGCCTGCAGTCTCAGCCGCTCGCCTGACCGCCGATGAATCCCTGCACGGGCAGTACTTGGACTTTTTGCGTAGCCGCACTCTGGCCAGCGCGAAGCTACAGGGAATGCGCATCGTACTCGATTGCGCGAACGGTGCCGCATACCGGCTCGGACCCGAACTTTTTCGTTCTCTGGGTTGCGTAGTAACGACCATTGGGACAGCGCCGGATGGACGCAATATCAACGAGGGCTGCGGGTCGCTGCACCTGGAGAAATTGCGGCAAACGGTGCCTGCGGAAAAAGCTGCACTAGGAGTAGCGTTTGACGGCGATGCTGATCGCGCACTCTTTGCAAGCGCCGTGGGAAGTGTGGTCAATGGTGACGGAGTCCTGTTGGCTGTGGCTCGTTTCTTGAAGAGTGCCGGCAAATTGCCTGGGGATCGCGTAGTGGCCACTTCCATGTCCAATCTCGGATTGGAACGAGCTTTGGCTCGTGAAGGAATCGCGATGGCGCGAGCAAATGTTGGCGATCGTTACGTGCTGGAGGAAATGCTCAAGAGCGGCAATGCCCTGGGCGGCGAGCAGTCCGGGCACGTCATTTTCCTGGAAGACTCCCCTGCCGGCGACGGACTCCTTACGGCGGTGAAAGTGGCGTCTTTGGTCGCTCTGCGCGGAGGGCTGGACTCGCTTGTCGAAGGACTGAAAGACTACCCGCAAACGATCGTCAACGTGAAAGTAAAGACCAAGCCCGCGCTCGAATCCTTGCCAGAAGTCGCGCAAGCTCTTCGCGAAGCGGAGCAGACGCTGGGCGATAACGGACGAATCGTGCTGCGCTATTCCGGCACCGAGCCGCTGGCCCGTGTCATGGTCGAAGCCGAACACGCGGGCGACGTAGCGCGTTACAGCGAGTCGATCGCCTCAGCGATTCGCTCAACGATCGGCGCATAGCCCCGCTACCTCTCGTGGTCAACCGACGCCGAAGGAGATCGCGACCCGACTTCTCCCAAAGATTGGAAGTCGAGGCACGTCCGTCTGTGAGAAATTGTAGGCCGTAGACATCGGAGAGACATGTAGCACCGTTACGCCATCCCCTAAATGCCGCCTTTTCAACAAATTGTCTTTGCCGACCGCCGTGGCAAGCACTGGCACGGCAGTTGCATCTTTACCGAAACAAATATAAAGATTGGCTTCCCGGGGTGGCCGGAACACAACCTCGACTGTGTTTCGGTTTTGGGGGGTCAGTTAACAAAGGGGGCTTGCACCGGCCCCCTTTTTCATTTTCCCTCACTATAAGTTCCGCTCTTCCCGAGGAAAAGTTCCCTTCCGTGGCACTAGCCCTGCCAGAGTGGCGAGGCGCCTAATCCGCCTCGACGGACGTGAAAAATGAGTTGTCCGCTTTGACGAAGCCATAAGCCATACGCGGTGTGTTGAAGGCAAACCCCGGATTGCCGCTGCGGTCCAAAACGATCAAGCCACCCGTTCCCTTGCCGCGGCGCGCGAGCAGATCGACGGCTTTCTGCGCCGCGCTCTTTGCCGAGGACGCATTCTCTTGTTCTTTCGGCCCTTCGCAACCTAGAAAATCCACAGCGGTTTTTGCCATTACAACCTTCATGATGGCCTCGCCATAGCCGGTGCACGAGACGCCACCAGCCTCGGAGTCGGCGTAACAGCCACAACCAATCAATGGAGAGTCACCAACTCTGCCCGGCAATTTGCAACAGGTGCCGCCGGTGGAAGTGGCCGCAAAAAGACGGCCATCACGATCCATAGCGACGGCGCCTACGGTGCCTTGTTCGTGGCCGCGGTGATGAATGGCCGCGTGCTGATCTTCTCGGCAGCGGAGATAAGCATCGCGCTCAGCTTCGCTGACAAGCTCCTCGGGACCACATAGCTGCAGCCCCGATTTTTCCGCGAACCGCTCGGCACCTCCGGCGACGAGCATCATGTGCGGACACTCTTCCCAAATTTTGCGCGCGAGGCGGATCGGGTTCCTGATGCGCTGCAACCCTGCCGCGGCTCCGGCGCGAAGTGTGGCCCCGTCCATAACGATGGCGTCGCATTCCACCTTGCCATCAGCGTTGAGATGCGATCCATAACCGGCGTCGAAAACCGGATCATCCTCGAGCACAACAACGGCGGCTTCAACGGCGTCAAGCGCCGAGCCACCTTTCGCCAAGATGGACCAGCCGGCAGCAAGCGCGTTCCGGCAGCCTTCATTGCATGCGGCGACGGCTTCGTCGGGAATATCCCAAGCGCCGCCATGAACTATCAGTGAGGGTTGCATCGCGGCAAGAATTGTAAGACAGGTCGGACAAAATCTCGTGCCGCGCAACTAGACGAGAAAATCGAGAAAGAAAAGAAACAGACCTACGCTCAGAAGAATCGTGCCGCAGTTGATGCGACGACGGGAATGACGGGCCAATCTGCGGATAAAATTCGTGGGCATCGCTTTGCAAGCCGCTTCTTCACGAAGCCCGTGGCACGATCCAGAGAAGGCATGCCGGACCAAGCTGCGACGAACGGCGCCCAATTCGTCCGTCACCCAGATGGGAACTTCAAGGCGCTTCGTCCAGAGGACGACCGCACCACAAACGAAAACAACGTATCCAAGGATGGCGAGAAATCCAAGCGCCGAGCCTGTGCCCCAATACATGCAAACCTCTCAAATCGTTGAAGCTTGAGATGCTACAACGAGTGAAACGGCTGGCCGGGAGGCTAGGTTACTCGCCGCAAGTATTTCGATGCGACTTACTCGAGCTGGTGAATTGTGCTGAGTTCGACGACTGCAAATTCTTTCGCGCCGGCTGGAGTGGCAACTTTTACCTCGTCACCGACCTTGCGATTCAGCAGCGCTCGGCCGATGGGCGAAGTCGTCGAAATCTGGCCCTTTTCCACGTCAGCTTCTTCACTGCTGACCAGGCGGTATTCGATGCGAACGTCCCGTTGCGTGTCAATAACGACAATTCTGGAGCCGTAGCCAGAGCGGTCTTTGGGAATGTTGCTGAGATTCAGCAAGCCCAGATCTCCAAGTCGCTTCTTGAGCTGGCCGATGCGCGCATTGACAAAGCCCTGCCGTTCCTTCGCGTACTTATACTCCGCGTTTTCGGAAAGATCGCCGTGCGCCCGGGCCACCGCAATCTCTTTTGGCAGCTCCACGTTGAGTTCGTGCTCGAGCTGATCGATTTCTTCTTGCAACTTCTGTTTGACCTTCGCGATAGGGTCGGCCATGCGCCTTCACCAAGACGGGTTTCAGGGCCTATTTTTCAGCCCTGGTACAAAAAGATTCGCGGGGGAAGGCTTGAGTTAAGCCGCCCCCGCGCAGTCCTAAGTATAGATGCTGGCAAATTGTATGAACAAGAGCAGAGTTAGAGCCTGCCGGTCCGGCTATCGCACGGCGACAGATACCTGCTGACTGACCGATTTCCCGTCGGAGCCAGTAGCGGTCAAAGTGTAAGTCGTTGTTTTCTTTGGCTTTACATCAACGCACAGGCTGTGGGATGGCCAGATCGGATTCTCCTGCGGTTCCAGCTTGACTGATTTGGCGTTGGCGACTCCGAAGCAAATCTGCGCCGTCTCGCCTCGGTGGATTTGCGGGGTCGCGTACAGCATCTGAATGGCAAGTTCGCTCCCGCCCAGCTGTTCAATGGCTGCTTGATCGCTCTGACGTTGTTTCTCAGCTTGCTGAGTGCGGATTCGCTCCTCGTAGTTTCGGTTAGCAAGGTGGCGCGAAAAGAGAACCCAGACAATATAGATGGCGACAACCAGAATCGCTAAAGAGGTGTAAACCAAAGGGTTCTTAAGAATGCTTTTCGTCTTCGTCGCATCGCGATTTTCTGTGAGCATGAATTCCCCTCGGTTAACCGGGCCTTCTTCCTGCCTAGATGCGCGCGACCCGCCACTTGTAAAGAAACTTATTTCGGCCCCGGCGAATCGGCTCGTCTTTGCAGCCTCTCCTGCATACCTTATAATCGCGCAGTTTCGCCGTATGCCATCGGAATGATTCCTGAACAAACGTACTCGATCGTTGTAGTCAGTGAAGACTCCGACGCCTTCGCTGAAATGAAGCGTGGGCTGCTGCCGGGTTTCCGCGCGAAATTGGCCAGCAACGAACATGCCATCAAGGAAGCAGTTGAAGACGCGAGCTTGCCAGCGATGCTTTTTGACCTGGACTGCGTCGGCGAAGGCGCCAGCGATGGGATCGAGGTTGTGCAGGAAATCCGGGCTTTGCGGGACGATATCGTGCTGATCGCGATGACCCGCTCGCGCGAGCACAGCATTCCTTTGCGCGCTAGTCAGGCGGGCGCCGATGAATTCGTCGTCGCGCCGGTTAACTACGAAGAATTGCAAAGCCTTATCGTGCGCGCCATCGAAAAGCGCGCTCTCGAACTGGAAGGTCGTCGCGTCGTTGAACAGGCCGAACGCCGCACTACTTTGTTTTCTCTCATCGGCGCCAGCGCCGCGATGCAAAAATTGTATCAAACAATCCAAGCCGTCGCGGATACCAACACAACCGTCGTTTTGCGGGGAGAAAGCGGCACTGGAAAAGAACTCATCGCCAAAGCGATCGTCCAGGCCAGCGATCGCGCCAACCAACCTTATATCTGTCTGAATTGCTCTGCATTGCCGGAGTCGCTCATCGAATCGGAGCTGTTTGGCTATGAAAAAGGTGCATTCACCGGTGCGGACGTTTCCAAGGCCGGCCTCATTGAAGCGGCGCAGAACGGCACGCTCTTTCTCGATGAAATCACCACACTGAACCCGAACCTGCAAAGCAAGCTGCTGCGCGCTTTACAGGAACGCGCCGTTCAGCGCCTGGGTGGCCGTGCCACCAAAAAGATCGACTTTCGCTTGATCTGCGCGACCAACGATGACCTTGAAGATTTGGTACGTAAAGGCCGCTTTCGCGAGGACCTCTATTACCGTATTAACGTGGTTCCCATTGTTGTTCCACCGCTGCGTGACCGCGACGGCGACTTGCCTCTACTCGTCGACCACTTTCTCCGCATGTATTGCACCGCAGCCAAGCGCCAATTGAAAACCATCAATCCGGATGTGCTCGAAATCCTTGAAGAATACCCCTGGCCGGGCAACGTTCGCGAATTGGAAAACCTAGTTCAGCGGTTGGTGGTGATGGTCGCGGCGAATACGATCACGGCCGAACATCTGCCCCAACACCTGCTGCAGCACAGCGCCTCCGGTCAGGAAGCTATCTTGATACCCGAAGACGGCGTAGACTTCGATGCCGAAATGGAACGCATTGAAATTGCCTATCTGACCGCCGCTCTTCGCCGGACAGGCGGAAAAAAATCGGCCGCTGCAGCTCTGCTGCGGCTCGACAATCAGCGCATGAAGTATCTTTGCCGCAAACTGAAGCTTTAAGGTTAAATTTTAACCCACAGATAGTTAATTATTAACCTAGCGGTTTAATTTTTAATCCAGCCGGGTTCGTAAATTCACTCTTCGCATTCGTAAGTGATTGATTCCTCGTGCGTGGGCAAACTAAATGCAGGCCGTCCGGCGGTTTCTTCCTTTGGCAGGGAGCTTGCACTAGGTTTTCCGTCTTTCACAAGACAAAAAAAAACGCGGGTGGAGGAAGCAATGTCGATCCAGAAAAAGTCCCTGATCAGCACCTTGAAGACGGCCAAGAAGGCCAATGTCGCCAGCGATACGAAGGGTGAGAAGATCGCTTCAATGCGCGTGCCCTCTATGAAGACCGTGAGCACCAAGCAGGTCAGCGCCAAGACGGTCGGCAGCACGAAGGCTTCTTACAAAGCTAACTTCAAGAGCATCAGCGCCAAGAGCCTCAAGAGCGCCAAGTCCGCCAACCTCAAGGCCACTTTGTAAGCCGCGCTTCTTTCACAATCCGCGGAAGAAAAGGCGAGAGCTGCCCAGCCATCTCGCCTTTTCTTTTTTTTTTCACCAGATTTTTCGGCCAAGCACGACTCTCACAGCTTCTATCGCGAACCCGGCCAGACTTCTCCGCTCCCCATAAACGCGTGCTGTGCCGGTCATGCCCGGTCTTAACGTGCCGCTCTCGCCCGCAACGGGAATTTCCACCGCATAGAATTGTGGCGGCCGCAGGCCTTTGAATTTTGTCTGATCCACTAGCGTTGGATCGCCTACCGATGCCACCGGTGTTACAGACCGGGCGCTCGAATCCCACTTCCGCATCGTGCCATCCACATACAATTTTGCAGGTGCGCCTTGGCGAATCTTGTACATATCGTATTCGGAGACGAAGATTCGCGCTCGAAGCGACCCTAAGTCCGCAACTTCGAGAAGTTCCGCGCCCTCTCTAAGGTAGCTGCCGACACGGTCTTGTGCCCGCGGCGTGACGATAACGCCCGCAATCGGGCTCTGCAGCTCCAAATCTTCTGATTTCAACCTGAGTTGAGCCGCCTGCACCCCCAGCCGTTCGCGTTCCTTCATCGCCAAGCCGTATTCACCGTGATTCAGTTGAGCCGAAATGGCCCGGCTCGAGGCCATCAGGAGCCGGGCCTGCGCTTGCGCAGTCTCAGATTGCAGGGGCAGATTGCGTAGTGTTGCGAGCGGCTCACCAACTCTTACCAAGCTCCCTTCTTTCACAAACACGTCCGAAATGACTCCCGGCACTGTGGCGCGCACCACCGAACGGCGCACCGGTTCCAGTACAAAACGACCGGAAGTTGATTGATGCCATAACGGCAGCAGGCAAAAAATGAGAATGGCCGCGGTAATCATAATCGGACGTGAAGCGATCCACTCCCGCACTCTGTCTTTCTTATCCAGATAAACGAGCTTCATAAAGTTCACCAGCAAGCGAATCCGCGATTTAAAAACCAGTAAAGCGACGCCGTACTCAGGAATGAATGCCCACTCCGGGCTGAAGTTGCGCGAGACATTTCCGGCGAACCGCGCAACGACTGTAAGCACCAGGTAGCTGTACGCTCCGGACAGCAGCGCGTATATCGCGTAAAACGGCCGGCGGCGCTTTGGCACATACGGCACCTCCACCGGCAATCGCCAAACATGGCGCTTCACCCAAGCCGAAAGATACGCGGTCGAATCCTCTTTCAGCTCCGCGATCCCTATGAATTCGCAGAGCATGTGATAGCCGTCCAACTTCATCAGCGGGTTCCAATTCACGATGAGCGAAACGATGCCGGTCAGCATCATCATGAAATAGGCGCCTTCATGAATCATCGTGTCTGGGGCGCTCAACCACCATATCGGCGTGGCAATCGAACAGACCATGAGTTCCGCCCAGATACCGGCGAGCGCAATGACCAGCCGCTGCGAGCGTCCCCCCATAACCGCACCCTCGGTAGTGTCCGTATAGAACGCCGGCGTCAGAAAAATCAGCGCGAAACCCATTGCCGGAACACGGCCTCCCGCATGTTTGCAGGCGTGCGCGTGGGCGAACTCGTGGACGGCCACCACAAAAATCCCCAGAAGGTACAGAACTGCAATGTCCGCTACGGTTTTGTCAGTGAAGCTGTAAAACTCAACCGTATCCCGTCCAATCTCAGACCAATGGCTCAACGTGATTCCTAAGGAGAAGGCGAACGCCACCAAAGTTAGGACCGTGAACCATTTTGTGTAAATGAATCGCGTCTTCGGATAGAGCCAGTTCAGGAAGCCGTCCGGATTGAACGCCGGAAACGTGATTATCGAAAGGTCGCCGAACCGGTTCTTGGCTTTCAAATTCTTCCGGCGCTCTTCTTTGCTTTGCAAAAGCAGCAAGACGTTTTTTTCTTGCTGAGTTCGATACCAGAATCCGGCTGCTTCTAAATCAGCCGCGAACTCGTACACCGTTTGTTCGTCATACGGCGTGCTCATTTCTTGCGAATAAAGCTCGGCGATCGTCGCATAGGAACGAACGCCATCAAACAAACGCGCCAAGGTCCACTGGGCCCAGGTCAGGCGGTACATCAGGCCGGTGCTCGGGATATAGACGCGAACAATTCGTTCGCCGTCTTCCATGTGCTCGCGGAAAGTTATCCCCGGGTCAACACGGGGAACCCGCTGCAGGATTTCACGTGCTGGGATATCCGGCAGTGCAACGTCGAGAGCACGCGTCAGGTTCATCGCGGATTGGGAACGTGGACAGCTACGGTCATGCCGGGTCGAAGCTCGCCGCGGTTGCCGGCAAGTTCAGCCAGCAGCTCGATCGTGCCGCTCGATGGATCCACCACTGGGCTGATTTCGATGATCTTAACGTCGTGTTTTTCTGAAGCCGTGTCTGGAACGGTCAGTGAAAATTGCTGACCTTTTTTCACGCGACCTATGAATTTTTCTGGAAGCGTGAAGCGCACCCGCAGCGGTCCTTCGGCGGTAACCCAGAACAACCGGTCACCTTTGGCTACTGACTGCCCCTCTCGCACGTACCGCCGTGCCACCAGGCCGCCAAAGGGCGCCATGATGCGTGTCTTCTCCAATTCCAGTTCAAGCGAATGCTCTTCTTGTTTGGAAGTGTTGAGCTGCTCCGTAACCCGGAGAATGTCCCACTGGTCCGACTCCGCCTTGTATTTCGCGTGCTGCAATTGCTCTTCGGCAATGAGCTTCTCGTCGTAAAGACGCTGCGCGCGGATGTAATCGGCCTTGAGTACTTCGCCTTCAGCCTGCCAATTCTTGAGGTCTGCCGCGACGCTGCGCGTCTTGGCACGCTGCGCTTCAAGGTTAGCTTTGAGTTGCCGGTCGTCGAGTTGCGCCAACACGGTACTTGTGCCAACGCGCGCTCCGGTATCCACGGAGATGGTCGCTATGATTCCGTCGCGCTGCGCTGTTACATCTACCTGGTGTTCAACCACCAGAGGAGCCGTAATCGAAAGTACGTCTGAGATGGTCTCCGCGGCCGGCTTGCTCGCTGGAACGGGAACCGTTTCCGGCTTTTTCTCAGGCGCGGACGCTGCCTGAGCAGCGGACGGATTCTCTTTCTGGTCTCCGCATCCGACGAGCGCGGCAACGAACAGCAATGGCAGAAGCACTTTGCAACAAGGCTTCATGGATTCGTTCCTCAACCTCTACCAACCAAACCAATTCCAGATTCGCGAGTACAGCCAGATCGCGGAGCGCCGGAACAGCACATAGCCCGACATCCGCCAACCGGTCGAAATCTTTCCCCGCCCTTCCATTCCGCTTCGAATCAACCCATCCGGGTTATCCACGGCCACGCGCGCGAAAAATACTCGCGTATCTGCTTGCGCTTCTGCCTTTGGGCTTACAGTCGTCACCGTTCCACGAAATGTCCGCGTCGGGTAGCCGTTCAACTTGACCGCCGCGTTCTGTCCTTCGTGCAACAAACTCACGTCGGCATCATCAATCGCCACGTCTACAACCGCAGTTGACGCATCTACTATCTCCGCGAAAGTCTCGCCAAACTGCAAACGTCGCCCGACAAACGTGTCGATGTGAGGCGTCGCCACGACCCCATCGATCGGCGACCGCAACGCTGCGCGATCCAAAAGCTGTTGAGCGTTGGCGACTTCCGTCTTCCAATAATCCGCCTGTACTCGCTGTATGCCTGCCTCCGCGCCATCGTTGGAAGCCAGCGCGTGGTTCATCTGCAGCAACGCCGTTTGGTGGCGAGCCTGCGCCGCAGCCAGCGCGGTTTGCCTGTCCCACGACTCCATCTCCGCCAGGGCCTGACCTCTTCTTACACGCTCCCCTTCTTGAACCAGGACTTTCCCGACCACTCCTTCGAACTCGGGTTGTACTTGCGCTCGGTGCGCCGGCGCAACCACCGCGTCTCCCACCAGCCGCATCGGTAACGGAAAAATCACAAGAAACACAAACACCGCGATCGCCGCCACCGTATACAACTTGCGCCGCGTCTTTTCTATCGCCATGAAACGCCGCTTCCGTTCCAGAACCGGCTCCAGCACCGAAATAAACGGCACTTCCTTGTACATTTGCGCGTTGCGCAGCGCCACCGTCGCTTGCCCGGCCAGCACCTGTAATAACTCGATGTGCACCGACGTCAGGAAGTCTGGGTCGCTGCTTTCGAGGCTCAGAATCCCTACGCGGCCCGTGTCATCGTTCAGCGGAATCGCATAAAACCCGCGCATACCGGTGTCAGTAAAGTACTGTTTGAACTTGGCTCGAGTCTCTTCCCGTTCAGCATCAATTTCGTCGTCATGCTGCTTCACGTTCACAATTTCTTCGGCGAGCGCTGCCCACTGCAGCACCGAATTCAGTGGCGCGATTTCCGGCGCATCGGCGTTCAGCTTTGTCATTCCACTGACCGCGCTGAGCTTGAATCGCCCGCGTTGCTCCAACGCAATTGCCGCACGTTCGTAAGGAATCACGGCTTGCGGAGCATTCACGATCGTCTGCAGCATCCGCTCCAGGTTCAGTGTGGAAGTAATTTCATGGCTGACCGTAACCAGCGTTTCCAGCACTTCCACTTTGCGTTCCGCCATCAATAGGCTGGCGTTGTGCAACGCGCTCGACGCCGTTTCCGTAATCGTGGTCAGCGCAAACAGATCATCGTCATTAAACGGCTCACCGTTAACTTTGTTCACTGCTTCGATGACGCCTACCAGGGCCGCTCTGTCCATAATCGGAACAACCAGAAGCGTGTAAATGCCAGCCTCCCTAGCAGCGGAGTTGCGCGTCGCCAGACGCGCATCATCCCGCTCCGCAATCAACACCGCCTCACCGTTATCCGAGACATCCCCAGGAATCCCTTCGCCCGGCTTCTGCACGCTCCCCATCGGCGTGGTGGAATCTCGTCCGGCTTGATGCAGCAACTCAAGACTTTCGTCACTGCGCAGCAGCCACAGGTTGATCGCCGCGCATTCCATCACTTCAAGAAACTTCCCGCCGATGATCGGCAACAGCTCGTCCATCTCCAGCGTGGAGGAAAATGATCGCTCCAGGTCATATAGCTGTGTCAGACGCGTCACCGACGCCAGCGAATCATTCCGCTCGGTTTCGTACGACTGCGCGGAGGCTAGCGCACTGGCGCTGATTTCCGCCAGCGCTCCCGCCTCCTCCAAACTGTCCCCGGATAGCTCTGCGTCGAACGATAAAATTTCAATCGCTCCAGCCATCGCCCCATCGGTCTGCAACCCAACGTAAGCCAGCGACCGCAGCGTTCGCCGCACGTCCAGATGCGCGTAATCTTCGCGCGCCAAATCCGCCCCGCTGAACAACAGGGCGCCGTGTTCCGCACTCAGCTCACCCAGAGTTCCGTGATGCAGGGGAACATGAGCGGTTCGCACCGATTCTCCGCCGGCCCAGGCGCACAGCAGCCACGCCTCTTCGCTTTCAAATCGCCCAACTGTATAAAGGTTGACAAACGTACCCGGCAGGGCTTCGCTGACAGCTCTCGCGATTCGCCGCGCCCTTGGGCCCAATTCCTGCGCCGCAAGTAGCTCAACAGCCAGTGAATTTAGATCAATTTTCAAGCTGGGTCTCTGCGCAACCGTGCGGCGACCCCAGGTTGTTTCGAGGACGCGGTGGCTGGTCACCGCTGACTTGCAAATCTGCCACCAATCTTCTAATTTGAGCGCGAACTGTAGCAGACCGTGCAGTGGCAGGCAAGCGCACCCAAAGCTGAAGCTCGCCGATTAAGGAGCGGATCGTGGAAATCGACGTGCGCACTCAGGACCAGGTGAAATTGATCAAATTGCGCGGCAAGCTCCACTTAGGCCCGGCACTCGACCGCACCAACGACACCATCAAAGACCTGCTGAACACCGGCGAATCGCGCCTGGTTGTCGATCTCGAGGAAGTTCCCATGATTGATTCCAGCGGAATCGGCCTTCTTGTGCGTCAGCTGACCATGGCCAAGCAGCGCGGCGGCTCCCTCAAGCTCCTGAAGCCGTCCAAGTTTGCGCTACAAACTTTGAAACTCGTCCGCGTTCTGAATCTGTTTGAAGTGTTTGAGGACCAACAGTTGGCAGTAGCTTCGTTTCAAAAATAACGCATCACGCTCATTCGCTCCCCAAAAACGCATACCGGCACAGAAAAAGCACCGACAACACCCAAATCAGCGGACTAATCTCTTTGTGTCGCCCCGAACCCAACTTCAGAAACGTGAACGACAGTAGTCCCAGGCTTAGTCCGGTGGCAATGCTGAACGTCAACGGCGTCGCGACCACTGTCATGAACGCCGGAAACGCCTCCGTGAAATCATCCCACTTCACCCGCGCCACCGCGCCGCACATCAGCGCACCAACCAAAATCAGCGCAGGAGCTGTCGCATACACTGGCACCGCCGCCACCACCGGCGCGCAAAACATGGCCACGCCAAAAAGTGCCGCGATCAGCAAATTGCCGAGCCCCGTTCTTCCTCCCGCGGCAACTCCCGCCGCGCTCTCGATATAGCTAGTCACCGTCGAGGTTCCCGTCAACGCCCCCGCCATCGTCCCAAACGCGTCCGCCAATAAAGCCCGGCTCGCTCTGGGTAACTTGCCGTCGCGCATGAATTTCCCTTGCTCACAAACACCAACCAGCGTTCCCACGTTGTCAAACAAATCCACAAAGAAGAAAATAAACACCAGGTCACCCAGCCCAAGCTTCGCCGCACCCGCCAGATCCAGCTTCAAAAACGTTCCCTCCGGATGCGGCAGCGAAAACAAATGCTCCGGCCAATGCGCCAGCCCCAGCGGAATTCCGGCGATCGTAATGATCACCATTCCAAGCAGAATCGCCCCACTCACTCGCCGCGCCATTAGAATTGCCGTCAGCAGCAGCCCGGCCACGGCCAACAACGCCGCGCGATCCGAAATCTTCCCGAACGACACAAACGTCGCCGGATTCGCCACAATCAATCCCGCGTTGCGCAATCCGATGAACGCAATGAACAACCCGATACCCGCAGCCGTTCCGTGCTTCAGGCAATCCGGAATGTCATTGACAATGTGCTCCCGCACTTTCGTCAGCGTCAGCGCAAGAAACAGCACGCCGGAAAGAAAAACCACGCCCAGCGCCGTCTGCCACGGAACATGCCGCCCAATCACCACGGAATACGTGAAGTACGCATTCAGCGACATCCCCGGCGCCAGCGCGATCGGATAATTCGCACAGAAACCCATCATCAGCGTTGCCAGCGCCGACGATAGGCATGTCGCAAACAAAACTCCGTCTGCTGGCATCCCACCTTCGGCCAGGATCCGCGGATTCACCACCACCACGTAGGCCATCGCCATGAACGTGGTCAGACCCGCGAAAAGTTCGCGCTGTACCTTCGTATCGTTTTCTTTTAGGTGAAACCAGCGCTCGAACAAACTTTCCTCTCTTCTAAAATTCCTTTCCCATCTTGCCAAGCCCACTCAGGGCGCATGTGGAATCTGCACAGCCCGCTGCGCCCAATGCGCCACAATGTCCCGCACCACCTTGTCGCCCACACTCTCCGCAGCATCCAGCGCTGGCAAGTACGCCGAGTAGTTCCCCGCCGCGAGGCTTTTCAAACTGTCCGCGACGGAAACTCCGGGCGCCTCGCGGTCGTAGTTGCTTACCGTCCGCAGCACCAAAACGCGCTTCAAGTCCACGCGCCCCGCCCCATTCAAAAAAGTTAGCGCCTGTAGCGTTCCGGAATCCTCCATCCCACAGACCGCATAGTTCGCTTTGCCGTCGCTGTAATACTTCGCCCACTCGTTCGCCCACTCCTCCATTTTCGAGCCGTGCCAGAACGTGCTCGCTGTCACTTGATCGCCGCGCGTCACAAACGGTGGACGAAGCGCATTCGGAAATCCAGCGAATCGCACCCGAAATTTCCTCAAGTCATCCGAATCCGCCAGCGCTGTTTCGCGCGTCAACGCAAACGCCCACGCCGTCAACTCCGGGTTCGTCTGAAAAATCCCGGCTCTGGTCGGGCTCATCGGCTGCTCATACGGTGTGCTCTTTCCCAGCGGCACGTACCCGGTCGGCCAGTCCGCCGGAATCTGCCGCGCATCCACTTCAAACGCAAGATCGCCGTCGATCACGCGATCCACCCACACCGCCGATCCCAGAGAAACGTCCGTCGGATCACCGCCGCCAATCCCCGCAATCACCCAATACGCTTTTGTCAGATCAAATCGCGGATCAAGTCCCAGCGCCATCACCGAAGCCGCCGCCTTAGCGGTTCCTACTCCGGTCAGCAGCCCTAGCACGCCATCCTTATTCATACGAAGGTGGTGGTAGCCCGCCGGCATCGGCAGGATTTCATCCAGGTGTTCGCGTTCCACCCAGTATTGATATTCGCCCGGCGTGTCGCCCGTATCCTCGCCGCGCTCAAACATCGCAACGACTACAACTTTTACGGGGATCGGTGGCTTACCCTTCGCTTCCTGCGCGAAACACGCACTCGCGCAAGACGTGAGCGCGATCGCCACTACAATCCCGCGCATCAGACGAATCCAGATTCGTTTTTCCGTCAGCCGAAGCACCTGTTATCCTTTTCCTCCATTGGGCAGCCGTTTTGGTGCCAGCTAGTGTACGGAAAAATTGCCGTTTGCAAACGTCGCCAAAGAAATTCTGCAATTCAAACAAGCGTTGCTTCGAATCAGCGGAGGGAGTTTTTCGATATGTCTCGCTTTTATGCCGCGGCTTTCACCCTTCTGACAATTGCTATTCCGGTTTCCTCGCAAACTAAGCCCGCCGCGGCCCCAGCGATGACCCCCTCGGAAAGAGGCGCCACGCTTTCCATCGAATCGCTTCGCAACAGTCCGCCGGAGCTTCGCAATTTCCTGCTCAAAATGCCCAAAGGCTCCGACCTGCACAATCATTTGTACGGCGCCATCTATGCCGAAACTTGGATTCGCAACGCCGCCGAAGACAACATGTGCATCGATCGCACAGCCATTCGCGGCGCTGCAAATGTCTACTCGCGCGTCGAGGGCAGCCCTCCTGCCTGCCCCGCTGGCAAAGTTCCCGCATCCGATGCCTTCAAGGACCAACACCTCTACGACAGCCTAATCGACGCTTTCTCTATACGCGCCTTCGTTCCAACTCCCGGCGTCACCGGTCACGATCATTTTTTCAACGCCTTCGCACAATTTGGCGGCATCTCCGAAAAACACCTCGGTGAGTGGCTCGATGAAGTAGCCACCCGCGCCGACCGCCAGAATATTCAGTACATGGAGCTGATGCACACTCCGCCCTTCTCACGCAGCGTCAAGGCTGGCTACGAAATCGGATGGAAAGAGGACCTAGCGCAATTCCGCGATGCGCTGCTGGCCAAAGACGCGGCCAAATCCGATGTCGCCACCGCCAAACAGCAGCTCGACGAAGCCGAAGCCGACCGCGCCAAACGCGAACACTGCGGCCAGCCCGACGCCTCCTCCGCCTGCCGCTTGCAGATGCGCTATCTCTGCCAGATTCTGCGCGGCTTTCCCAAGGAACAGGTCTTCGCCCACACCATTCTCTGTTTCGAAATCGCCTCAGCGGACCCGCGCTACGTCGGCATCAACATGGTCATGCCCGAAGACGGCTATCACTCCATGAACGACTACGCCGAGCAGATGCGCATGGTCGGATTTCTCCGCAAACTCTATCCCAAGGTTCACGTCACGCTGCACGCCGGCGAAATCGCCCCGCCGATGGTCACCTATGAAGGCCTCTGCTGCCATATCCGCCTCGCCGTCGAACAAGCCGGCGCCGAACGCATCGGCCATGGCGTCGACGTCATGTACGAGCAGCGCCCCCACGAACTTCTCAAAGAAATGGCCGCCAGGCACGTCATGGTCGAAATCAATCTTTCCAGCAACGACGTCATTCTCGGCGTCAGCGGCAAAGACCATCCTTTCCCTATCTACCGCAAATTCGGCGTCCCCGTCTCCTTCTCCACCGATGACGAAGGCGTCTCCCGCATCGACATGACGCACGAATACGTCCGCGCCGTGCGAACCTACGATCTGAAATATCTGGATTTAAAACAGATGGTCCGCACCGGCATCGAACACATCTTCTTGCCAGGTACCAGTCTCTGGGCCGCCCCAGACAAATTCGGCGCGCCTGTCGCCGCCTGCGCCCACGACAAACTCGGCTCCGACAAGCCCTCCGCCGCCTGCGCCGCCTTCCTGAAATCCAGCGAACGCGCCCAACAACAATGGGAACTCGAACGCCGTTTCACCCAATTCGAATCCGCTCTCTAGCTCGCCACCGCGGTGTCAAAGATGCCCCTCCCAAGTGAAAAAACTGAACTCCAGTGAGGCGGCAAAGCGAATCTAGACAACCCTCCCTTTTTCAACCACTTCCGCACTCTTTGCGGAAAACCCGGGCGGGTCGATTTGTTCGCCTCGTAAGTCCTTTACATCCGATACTTACGAAACGACGCTTCGGTAACTCCTTTGTTTCTCACCCTTACATAAAACACTATGGAGGGGGCCCTGCCGGCGGCGCATCCTTGGTTTTTAAGATTTGCCTTGCTATTGCAGCAAACACGTGCTATCTTGGTTTTGCGTTTGTTGCTCTTGTATCGCCTTGCAGTTGTTAAGCGGTCGCGGGTCAAACTCGCGGCCTTTTTTTGTGCCCGCCCAAAAAGCCTCGCGCTTCACCGGCATCACAGAAAACAGCTAAAGACGGCCTGAGCGTTTAGCGACACTCAATCATTTAGTGTGTGCGCAGCCGCCCCGGTTCACGAAGCACCAGATAGCTTTTATCAACGAAAAGAGTAAACAGCAGTGAGCAAAGAACAAGGAACAGTCAAGTGGTTTAACGCCAGCAAAGGCTTTGGCTTCATCCAACGCCAGACCGGAGAGGACGTTTTCGTCCACTTCTCGGCGATCCAGTCGGATGGCTACAAGTCGCTGAACGACGGCCAAGCGGTCGAGTTTGAAGTCGTCCGCGGCCCCAAGGGCCTGCAGGCTTCCAACGTTCAGCCTCTGTAAACCACCTTCGGAGGTTGCACCCGCAGCTTCCGGGTAAATAGAGACTGTTTGAGGCGGGCGATCTGAAAAGGTCGCCCGTTTTTCTTTTTAGCGATCGTCCTCCGCTAAATTCTCCGTTTTGAATCACTTCCGCTCTCCGAAAAGTTGATGCTTCCGCTACACCAGCACTCTGGTTCTATTGCCCGCCACAAGCATCTTTTCCACTATGGAACTTCCAAAGGATGGAAACGACCGCGCCGAACTGCGCAGGAGCACGCAACAAAATGGGCCAGAACGACTTACTGAATAAAGAGGAACTGGAGAAGCTAGAGCGCCGCGGCCTTCAGGTCACCGTGCTTTCTGTCGTCTTTGTTCTCATTCTCGCCAGCGCTCTCGCCGTCTTCATGTATCCGCCGGTCTTCGAGCATCCCGAAGGCAACAAGTGGACGCTCCGCGTCGCGTACTTCGGCTTCTGCGGCTTGACGCTGCTCTTTGTCAGCTATCTCTTGGAGCGCCAGAAGACGCTGCGCCAGCTGAAGCAGCAGTTGCTCGCCGAAGTGGAGCGCAACATCGCGCTGAAACATCAGGCCAACGTGGATCTGCTCGGCTCAATGCCCAATGCCAGCCAGTTCTGGGATCGCCTCACCATGGAGTTCCGCCGCGCCAAGACCATGCAGAAGACATTGTCGCTGGTGCTGCTCAAGGTAAAGTCAACGAACGGCGCCACTCTGGACACGACGGCTGTTTGCAGTGCGACCGCGAAAGGCATGTCGCGCCGTCTGCGTCCGACCGACTCCATCTTCCGCCTTGCACCGGAACTCTTCGGCGTGGTCCTGCCGGAAACCGACCAGATGAACGGCAAGCGCGTCGCCGTGCGGCTGCAGGAGGAATTGCAAGGAGCGCGCGCCGCGTTCAACGTGACGTTTGAGCTGAGCGTTTACAACTATCCCGAAGACGTAGTCAGCGCGCACGAGATGGAAGACCTCGTGAAGTCGTTGATGCCTGAGCAGCCCGGCTGGGACGTCTCGGCACCCGCTCCTGCTCTCGCCGAATAACATCAAGCAACTGTCCATTGGCCGGGTGGCCGATGGGAAACTCCGCTCCGCCGAATTCGTTGACCGCTGGACAATGGCGTTCGTACCATGGAGATATGCGGTTCCTGCGCACCACACTCCTTGCTTGCGCTGTTGCCGCGCTGGGTGTAGCTGTAAGTCTCGCGCAGTCCTCTCCTTCCACATCAGCCTCAAACACAGGATCTCCTTCGGCGCAATCCTCTGCCCAAGACGATAAAGCGAAACTGATCGCCAAGGTGGAGGAGAAGTTCGCCTCCGGCGAGCAGAACTTCAAGGCAGGCCACCTGGAAGCGGCGCGACGCGACTTCGATGCCGCCGTCGACCTGATGCTGCAGAGCGGTTACGACGTGGAGCGAGACCCGGAACTCCACGAGCTTTTCCGCAAGGTCGTGGACACCGTCTACACGTATGAATTGCAGGCGTTCCACGCCGGCGACGGTTTTCAGGAGACACCCGCAGTACCCGCACCGATTGACGAAGTCGCTGACATGACTTTCCCTGTGGACCCGCGGTTGAAGGACCGCGCAGAGGAAGCTGCAAAGAACATCTCGCATGACCTGCCGCTGACGGTGAATGACGAAGTATTGTCGTTCCTGAACTTCTTCCAGACTCCGCGTGGACGAGCCATCGTGGAAACCGGCCTGAGCCGCTCAGGCAAGTATCGCGACATGATTTCGCGCATCCTGCGCGAGGAAGGCGTACCACAGGACTTGATCTTCCTGGCGCAGGCGGAGAGCGCGTTTCAGCCAGCGGCCCTTTCGCGGGCCGGCGCCCGTGGCATCTGGCAATTCGTGCCATGGCGGGGCAACGAATACGGTCTGAAGCGCTCCTGGTGGGTGGATGAGCGGCAAGACCCGGAGAAGGCCACGCGGGCGGCGGCACAGCACTTGCGCGATCTTTATGGGCTCTTCGGCGACTGGTATTTGGCCATGGCGGCGTACAACTGCGGCCCGGGAAACGTGCAGAAGGGAATTGAGCGCACGGGTTACGCCGACTTCTGGGAGCTCTATCGCCGCAACGTACTGCCGCGCGAGACCAAGAACTACGTGCCGATCATCGTGGCGTTGACCCTGATCGCCAAGGACGCGGCGCACTATGGGATTCGCCCAGAGCTCGAGAAGCCTGTGCAATTTGATGTGGTCAAGCCGGGCAGCGCGATTGATCTGCGGCTCGTCGCGGAAACCATTGACGTTGATGTGGAGACGCTGCGGTCCCTGAACCCGTCGCTGCTTCGCCTGGCTACGCCCGACGATCCGAGATTCGAACTGCACTTGCCGGTGGGCACCGCGCCAAAATTCTCTGCCGAGATTGCGGACATTCCATCGGAAAAGTGGGTGAGCTGGCGGCGACACCGCGTGGAACCCGGCGAGACTCTGACTTCGCTGGCCAAGAAATACAAGGTGACTGCGGCAGCTATCGCGGCGGCGAACAGTCTGGGTGGGTCGACGGCGTTGTCGGCGGGCGACAAGCTGATTATTCCGGCCACGCAGCCGGCCAGCGAAACCAAAAGCCGGCTGGTTCGCTACCGCGTGCGCAAGGGCGATACTCTGGGCGGGATCGCGGACCAGTTCAGTGTGAGCACGGAACAGCTAAGAAAATGGAATGCGTTGAAGTCGGGGCGGGTCAGCCGTGGAATGGTTCTGCGGGTCTATACGGTCGGCGGAGCGCCGGAAGCGCGCCCGGCGCGTAGCCGCGCTTCGGCCAAGAAAAAGACCTCCTCCGGCGTTCGCGCGGCGGCTTCCTCCGGCAGCGGCAAGCAAAAATCACCCTGAAGTTCCTTCTCTTTGGGGCGTTAGCGCGGCAAAATTCTGTAAAGCGCGCAGGGCCAGCCAGTTTGTCAGAATCCTTGACATTGCCAGCTGAATACGATACGAACGCCACAGTGGTTTGCCGCGCGTGCGGCCTGATTGCGGCTGCGCCGGCCCCGATACGTCGGGCAAAGATTCCCCCAGGGGAGGATGGAATGGATTTCGAAAAAGACAATTTTGACGATGAAACGGAGCTGTCTCCGCTGGAGGATGAGGAGCTGGGCGAGACCGATAGCCTCGTGGAAACCGAGGAAGAAGAGCTGATCATCGGCGAGGAGGAGCCGGAAGAAGCTCCCGCGCCAGCAAAAAAGGCGGCTGCGCCCAAGCCAGCGGCTAAAAAAGCTGCGGCAAAGCCGAAAAAGGCAGCTGCGAAGAAGACGCCAGCGAAAAAAGCCAAGAAAGCTGCACCGAAAAAGAAAGCTGCCAAGAAGGCGAAGAAGCCGGCGAAGAAAGCCAAAAAAAGGAAGAGATAAGCGTTTTCTAACCTTGCAGGCAAGGTGCCGGGCTCCGTTTTGCTGCGGGGCCCGATTCTTTTTGCAAGAGGCGGTTTTGAATGGCAGTTTTGCTGACCGGCCTGAAACACGGCTGACCGTGGAAGCGGGGACTGTGCTGTCTCTCCTGATGCTCAGTTGCGTGGGTTGTCCGCCCGCAACAGAGTTTACGACGGAGTGCGGGGGGAAGAAGCGTTTGCCCCCTGGCTGGAGCAGCTGGAAAAGCGTGTCAGCGAGCGGACCCTCGGTTCTTCGTTGGAGCAAATTCCGTCGGCGTGGTAAGAGCCTAGACCAGAGGTGACGACCAGTTCTCGAGGGTCTCCTTAACTTTGTGCAGGAACTGGTGCGCGATGGCGCCATCCACCACGCGATGGTCGTAGCTCAGCGTGACGTAGCACATCGAGCGGATGGCGATGGAATCGTTGATGACGACCGGCCGCTTCTCAATCGCGCCGAGGCCTAGGATGCCGACGTTGGGCTGGCTGATCACCGGTAGGCCGAACAGGCCGCCGAAGACGCCGGGGTTGGTAATGGAAAAGGTGCTTTCCTGAACTTCTTCGGGACGCAGCTTTTTGGAGCGGGCGCGCTCGGCCAGATCATTCATGGTGCGCTGGATGCCGAGGATGTTCTTTTCGTCGGCGTTCTTGATGACGGGAACGATGAGGCCCCAGTCGAGAGCGACGGCGATTCCGACGTTAATTTCCTTGTGCCGGACAACACTCGTACCGTCCAGCGAAGAGTTGAGTTGAGGGAACGCGCGCAAGCCGGCGACAGCGGCTTTCACGAAGAACGGCATGAAGGTCAGTTTGGCGCCGTACTCTTTTTCAAACTCGTCCTTGGACTTGGCCCGAAGCGCCGCGATCTTGCTCATATCAATCTCGTCGACCGAGTACACGTGAGGCGAAACGTGCTTCGACGCGACCATGTGCTCGGCAATCTTGAGACGCATGGTGGAAAGCGGCTCGACTTCGTAATCGCCGAAGTAGAGACGTTCGCGCGGAACGCCGGTCTGCAGCGAAGGGATGTACTGCGTGCCGTGGCCCGCAGCAGATGGAGCCGCCGGCGCAGTAGGCGGCGGAGGCACAACCGCAGGCCGCGGAGCCTGGGTTCCTTGGGCGGGAGCCGAATACGCGGGTTCCGCGGCGGACTCGCCAGCTCCGCCGCCTGCAATGGCGGCTTCGATATCCTGCTTGCTGATTCGGCCGCCAGCGCCGGTTCCAGGAACGCTGGAAAGATCGATACCGTGTTCCTTGGCCATACGGCGAACGAGCGGTGAGCTGTGAATGCGCGAGCCTTCCTTGGCTGGCGCGGCGGCGGCAGCGGCGGCTTGCTGCGGTGCCGACGGAACAGGAACTGGGCCCGGCTTGGACGCGGCAGGTTGCTGAGCCGGCGCGGGAGTCGGGGCGGGCTTAGGCGCCTCCGCCTTAGCGGGTGCCGGAGCTGGCGCCGCTGCTGGTGCCGAAGCGGAAGCAGCCGATCCAGCGGCGTCAATGGTAGCGACGACCGTGTTGATGGGCACGGTCTGGCCTTCCTTGACTTTGATTTCCTTCAGGACGCCGGCGGACGGCGACGGAATTTCGGCGTCTACTTTGTCGGTGGAGATTTCGAAGAGCGGCTCATCACGCTCGACCTTGTCGCCGGGCTTTTTGAGCCACTTAGTGATCGTTCCTTCAAAAATGCTTTCGCCCATCTGGGGCATTACGACATCGGCTGCCATGTTTCTCTCCCTGTAAATCAGTGCAACAAAAATCGCTTTTCAGTACTTCGCCAGTTGCCGCGCCGCATGCAGAACTTTTTCCTTGTTCGGCAAAAAGTATTCTTCGAGCGGCGGCGAATACGGAACCGGCGTATCTAAAGCGGTGACGCGCATCAACGGACCATCGAGGTCTCCAAACGCGCGTTCGCACAGAATAGCGGCAATTTCGCCGGCGATGCCGCCCGTCTTAGTGTCTTCGTGCACAACCAGGCATTTGTTGGTTTTTTTCAGCGACGCCAGAATCGTTTCTTCATCAAGCGGCAGCAGCGTGCGCAGGTCAATCACTTCAGCTTCGATGCCTTCTTTGGCCAGGTCGGCGGCGGCTTCGAGAGAAGTGTGCATCATGGCCGCGTAGGAAATGATGGTGAGGTGTTTGCCCTCGCGGCGCACCGCGGCTTTGCCGATGGGCACGATGTAATCCTCGGTTGGAATCTCTTCTTTGATGCGGCGATAGAGAAATTTGTGCTCGAAGAAGAGCACGGGATTATTGTCGCGCACTGCTGCTTTGAGCAATCCCTTGGCGTCATAGGGCGTAGAAGGATAGATGACTTTCAACCCGGGCGTGTGGACGAAATACATTTCCGGATTGGCAGAGTGGAATGGTCCGCCGTGCACGCCGCCGCCCGCTGGGCCGCGGATGACGATCGGCGCCGGCGCGTTCCAGAGGTAGTGGCCCTTTGCGACGAAGTTGGTGATCTGGTTGAACGCGCAAACGATGAAGTCAATGAACTGCATTTCGGCGATAGGACGCAGACCGAGATAGCTCATCCCGCAGGCCGCGCCAACGATGGCCGATTCGCTGATCGGCGTATCAATCACGCGCTCCCAGCCGAATTTTTCAAGAAGACCTTCGCTGGTCTTGAATGCGCCGCCATAGACGCCAATATCTTCGCCGATGAGCACGACAGCGGGGTCGCGCTCCATTTCTTCGTACATAGCCTGCTTGATGGCTTCGAGAAAGGTGACTTGCGTAGCGGCCGCGGGCTTGATGCCGGTTTCTTTGGCTGCTGTAGCCATGATTAGCGGCCCGCCTTTCTCGCCTGAGCTCTATTCTTGCTCGCTACTGCAGCGAGCTTGGCAGATTTCTTCGCGGTCGATTTAGCGTTTGTTGATTTCACAGCGCGAGGTTTGGATGCGGCGGCTTCCTTGCTTTCCGCCACCGCCTCGGGAACTTCTGTGTCGGCTTTGCCATTGCCGCCCGCCTTCTGTGTATCGCCAAAGTGAATCGGCGCGCTGCCGCCTCCGGAGGCTTTGCCGCTGCCGAAGCCCGCAACAGTCCAGACGGCCGCTACGCTGGATTTAGGCGGCGTGACTTCCGCAATCGGCCGTTCCCATTTGGGCCGGATTTTGTGGCAGTCGTCGCCGCTGCAATAAACGCCATGTTCGGCAAATTCGGGCGGCGGCATGGGAGAGTTCTCCGCGAAGTCGCGTTCTTTGGAGAGCAGCGTCTCAATCTTCTGGTCGATTTCTTTTTTGCTCTTTTCGTCGAGAAGTTTTTCGCCAGTCAGGAATTTTTCGTAGAGCGCGATGGGATCGCGGGCTTCCCAGTAGGAGCGCATCTCTTTGGGAACATATTCGGCGGGATCGTGCTGTGCGTGACCCATGCGGCGGAAGGTTTTTACTTCAAGAAGGATTGGCCCTTCGCCCTTGCGCGCGCGCTCGACGGCTTCTTTCGCGGTGGTGTAAACAGCAACCACGTCGTTGCCGTCCACGGAGTAGCTCGGAATGCCGTAGGCTTTCGCGCGGTCGGCGAGATTGTCGAGAGGCACCTGGCGCCTGACGGGAGTGGAGTAGGCCCACTGGTTGTTTTCGAGAACGAGGACGAATGGAGCTTTTTGCACCGCGGCAAAATTCAATCCTTCGTGAAAAACACCCGTGGAGCTACCGCCGTCGCCGATCCACGTCATGGCGACGATTTTCTGGCCGAGATAGCGCCCAGCGATGGCGACACCGGTCATCACGGGAATCAGATCGCCGAGCATGGAGATGGGCGAAACGATGTGGAGATTTTCCAGGTCGCCGAAGTGGCTGGTGCCGTCTTTCCCTTTGGTTGGCGAATCGTATTTCGCCATGTGCTGCATGAAAACATCACGCGGCGGCACGCCCTTGACGAGCAGCGCGCCAATGTTTCGAATCATTGGCGCAAGCCAATCCTTTTTCTCAAGTGCGTAAGCGGTGCCGACGGAAACGGCTTCCTGGCCTAGACTGCTGTAGAGGCCGCCGACGATTTTGTTCTGGCGGAAGAGCTTGACCATGGTGTCTTCCACCGCGCGGTTGAGGCGCATGTAGTAGTACAGGTCGATGTACTGCTGCTGGGTCAGTTGCCTGGAGCCGTTTGCGCCGTTCGCCTTTGCCATTCCGTTCTCCACTCCAAAACTTCTCAATAGCCGAGCCGATTGGTTCAGCTCTTACCTACGCCGGGACTGCCACGGCCCGCTCTGCCTCTTCCAATTGTTCGAACAATTGCTGAGCACCCGCCGTTTTCATTTCCAGTCCAAACACTTCGCCAAAATGTTTGGCCAACGGCTGCTTCGCGTCTTCCAAGCGAACTTGCCGCTCCAGCAACTTCTCCAGCGACGTGGCCCTTCGTTCCGCGATGCCGCAAGGAACGATTAAATCAAAATAGCGCAAATCCGTTGCGACGTTGTATGCGAAACCGTGCGACGTGACCCAGCGACTGATGTGGACGCCGATGGCGGCCAGTTTTTCTGCCGCTGCGCCTTCGCCGACCCAAATGCCGGTCTTGCCTGCCTCGCGTTGCGCTGTGATCCCAAAGTCCGCTGCTGCGTGGATCATCACTTCTTCGAGCTGACGCACGTACCAAACCACGTCGCGCTTAATTGCGCCGAGATTCAGAATCGGATAGCCAACGATTTGTCCCGGGCCGTGATACGTGATGTCCCCGCCGCGGGACGTTTCAAAATATTCGACACCTTTTTGTCGCAGCACGCTTTCAGTTGCCAACAGATTCGTGCGCTTTCCATTTCGGCCGAGCGTAATCACGTGCGGGTGCTCGCAGAGCAGCAGCATGTCCTCAATCGCGCCGGCCTTGCGCGCCGCGACGACACGTTTCTGCAACTCCCACGCTTGCGCGTAGCCGATCAGCCCGAGATCAATAACCGTACAGCTTCCCACGAGTCACCAATACCAAATCGCGAACCCACAATCCATTACACGTTAATTTGCAAGCCGCGCACGGAGGCAAACGCGTCGCCCATCGCTTCCCAAACCGTCGGATGGGCGTGCACCATGTTCATCAAGTCGTCGATCGTGCCTTCCAGGTTCAGCACGGCCGCGGCTTCCGCCAGAATTTCTGTCGCCAACGGGCCGATGATGTGAATTCCGAGCACTTCGCCGTACTTTTCTTCGCTAACAACTTTGATGAAGCCGCCGTGATTGCCGAGGATGGTCGCCTTGCTGTTGCCGACAAATGGGAACTTGCCAACTTTTACCGCGTAGCCTGCGTCGCGCGCCTGCTTTTCGGTGAGTCCGATGGAGCCGATCTGAGGCTCGCAATAGGTTGCGTTGGGAATGCGGTCTTTCCGAATCTGCTGAGTCAGTTTGCCAGCGATGTGAGTCACGGCGATGATGCCTTCCATCATGGCTGCGTGGGCAAGCTGCGGAAGCCCGGCGACGATATCGCCAATGGCGTAAAGGCCCTTCTCCGCGGTCTCCATGTTTTCGCCGACGTGCACGAAGCCACGTTCGATCTTTGCTTTGGATTTCTCCAGGCCGCAGTTGTCGGTCAAAGGCATGCGTCCCACAGCCAGCAGCAGCTTTTCTGCTTGCAGCGTCTGCTTTTTTCCGTCCTTGTCGGTAAAAGTGACGGTGACGCCCTTGGCGTCTTTCTTAACGCTCTCGACCTTGCAGCTGGTTTGGATGGCGATGTTTTTCTTCTTGAAAGACTTGTCCAGTTCGACGGAGATTTCCTCGTCTTCGACAGGCACTACGCGCGGCAACGCTTCCAGAATCGTCACTGCGGTGCCAAACGAGTTGTAAATGGAGGCGAACTCGACGCCGACGGCGCCAGCGCCTACAACGATCAGGCTTTTCGGAATTGCCGGAAGCTCAAGGATGGAACGGTTGGTCAGAATTTGTTTGTGATCCGGTTCAATACCTGGGAGTGCGCGAGCTTCACTGCCGCTGACGATTAATATGTTGTTCGCTTCGATGGCCGTTTTCTTGCCGTCTTTCTCTACGCTGACTTTGCCAGGGCCTTCGTAGCGTCCCCAGCCCTGCACCCACTCGACTTTGTTTTTCTTGAAGAGAAACTCGATGCCCTTGGCGTGCTTTTTGACGATTTTTTCTTTGCGGGAAATGATATTGGCCCAATTCACTTTCAGGCCGCTGACTTCAAAGCCAAGCTCCGCGCCATTCTTGAAATGATCGTAAACATCGGCGTGGTGTAGTAGCACCTTTGTGGGGATACAGCCGACGTGGAGACACGTCCCGCCGAGAAACGGATCCTTTTCAACGACGACCGTCTTCAAACCCAATTCGCCGGCGCGGATCGCCGCGACATACCCGCCAGGTCCGCTCCCGATAATCGCTACATCATACTTGGCCACTCGCGTCTCCCTTCGATGGGCAACCTTACGCCGACAGCTCAGCCGTTTCAGACCGCGCCAAGGTTAGTCGGGTTTACTGGCATTTTTTCGCTGGCTTTCCGCGGCAAACATGCCTGGTGAGTCTTCATTCTTCGCGGAAGGTGGCATCAGGTTGGCGCAAGCAATCCCGCCAGCCCTGTCTTGCCGGGCTTGGCCCTCAGCCGCGATCGTCTCTTGACGGAATACGCGGCAGCCTACCCAGCATCGCCCGCGGCATCCCGGCAAATTTGCAATTTTAGCAGCGGCGGGAAGTCCCCGCAACCGCACCTGGTCGGCTCAAACAAACGGGCCAGTACTTCGGTACCCACGGGATAACAACGCCAGTACCGCTCAAAATAAACCCGGTGGGCTAGTGTCCATCGCAAGATCACCAGGCAAACTCGTTTCTGTAAGCGGGAGGATGTAAGACAAACCTCCCAAATGGAGACAAATGCTGGTCGCCAGCCTGGTTTTCTGCGTGATTGTGACGCTTCTGTTGAGTGTAGCCAGCCCGGAGCCCGGCACGCCGCAACCTGAAAGGCGATCCGCTGCGCGAGGCTGAAGCAAACGATCTTCCTTACCTTCCCTCCTGACCCACGCCCGAGCCGCCGGCACCCCCACCGGCGGCTCACTTTTTTTGCACGTCGAACCCTGTGCTGGAGTGCAAATCAACCAACGTCCAGTGGTTGCCTATCCCTTCCTAGGAAGGAGAAACTAGCGATTCTCAGGCCAACGGAGTCAGCGCTCCAAGACCTCTTTGTAGACGTTCAGCGCGACTTTCTTCGGCTTATTGTCCATGTGAAAAATCGCGGTCCGGGTCGAATTTCCCAGGACTCCCACCTGCCCAAGCCGCACCATGCCCTTGCCGAAGTCGGCGAAAACGGGCACGAACATGGCGAAGTTCTGATCAACTTCGCTCTGTGTGAGCTCTATTTTCAGCTTTGTTTTGTCGCCGCCTTCCGATTCCATGTCGTATTTGAAGGAATATTTAGGAACCAGGGTGCCGTATACCCATTCGTTGAAGAACCAGTCCAGGCGGCCGTTCTGCTGGAGATCCATTTGCTTGGTCATGTGCTTCTCGGCGATGGCTTTGAACGATTCGGTGGAAGCCGGAGCATTCTGATGGCTGGCGATAAAGTCGTGCATCATGTCGATGAAAGCCTGGTCAGGATTTCCGCCGGTCGATTGGTCCGCATACATGAGCGATCGCAACATGCTCAGAACATATGCGCCTTTCGGATAGGTCACATTTGGGTATCCTTCTTCTGTCTTCGGAGAAGTCAACCGTAGCCCCATCCAGAGCGGTCCTGCATCATTCGGGGCAATACCGTAATTATTTTTCTCCAAAAGGCGCTCGCGCAGCCGTTGCCAGAAGTCGGTGTAGTCCTTTTGCCATTTCGGCCCTACTACCTGTTGCAAGAATAGACCGGCTGCAAATTCCGCGAAGCCTTCCGATAGCCACTGGTCGTGATAGGAGGCCCATCCGACGCTGTGGCCAAACCACTGGTGTGCGACTTCATGAGGCGTCACTTCGCGGACGAAGCCCGTAAATTTCGTGTCGATACGGCCGAATAACATCCAGCGTTGCGTCGAATCGATATAAGCGGAGATCGGTAAATAGACCAAGTTCGGCCAAGATTGGCCGAAGGCGAAATTCGGTTGCTCGGTAATCTGGATATTCTCGTAAGGAGCTTTGCCAAAGTAGAAGGTGCAAAGCTGCATTTGTGCGCGCGTCTGGTCGAGCGCGTATTTCGTCATCGATCCCGGCGCCATGCCGGCGAGGGCGTTTCCTTGCATTCCGCCGGCGCTGAGTGGTCCTCCCTGATAGGGCTTCAGGCTGCTGGGAAGGTCGGTGAGGTAGTAGCCAGAAATGTTGTAGTGGGTGATGTCGTCGGGAAAATCCATCTTTGTATATCGTCCGTAATTGAAGCCCGCTACCGCGACCGGCACCGGAGTCACCCAATGTGTGACGGAAAAACCGGCTTCCGTTGATTCTCCTTGAGGCTTGCCGACGCTGATCACTACGTTCGAACGAGGCACTTTGAACGTAAGGTCGTAAAGGGCTTTTTCACCGAAGCCGTTCAGGTTGGGATACCACGAATCTCTGGCGCCAACGTAATAGCTGCCGTCGCCCGCGTCATACAGCACCTTGTCGCCGGCGTACTCGACGGTGATCGAATGTTCCTGACCGACGGCGGGAGCATCGTTCAGGAGTGCATAAAACGATCCGTCTTGTTTCCGGTCTTCCTGAATGAAATAGAGGTCCTTGCCGTCCTGGTCGCTGACCCTGAGGACGCGCAGGTTCGGAAGGAGTCCGAATTTCAACACACGCTCGCCCGCCCAGAGTGGTTCAAAGGTAATCGTGGCCCGGCTCGCCAAGTGATTATTTTTGCCAATAACGGTTTCGATGTTGTAGCGCTTGGTGGCGAATAGTCGTTTTTCTTCCTCGGAACTGGCTGTGTGGGCTTTTAGCTCGGCGAGAGTGTGCTGCAAGTACCAGACGCCGTCGTTCATTCCGCCGCCGTCGCAATTGACCAGAGCTACTTCCTCAGGCGAATCCAGTTGAGGGATAGCTCCGACACGCGTGCGGATAAAGAAGCGCAAGTCTTTGTGCGGCTTTCCTGTCATATAGACATTGAAAAACGGGGGATGCTTGGGATTGTAGATCGCCGCCATAATGTCGGCGTCGACGTTGTCTATGTCCGAGCCCTCGAGCAAGTATTGCGTAAAACCTTCCGGCACTTCGTGACGGCGGCGCATCTTGTTCCGAAGGCGCTGCAAGACCTCCGCGGCATCTTTGGGAGTTTCTACCTGTGGGCCTAGTGCAGCGGAGAACTGAGCATAGATAGTAGGGCTAAAGCGAAAAACTGCCTCGCTAAAGTCCTCCTCGGCGATTTCGCTGCCGGAGCGTCTCTTCAGTTCTTCTTTGTCAATTCGAGTTACCGGTTTCAGCGTGAAATGCCCTTGCCCGATGAAAATCGCGCCCGTTTCAAAGCGGTTGACCGTATTCAGCAAGGTTATGGTTCCTGATTTGAGCTCAAAGGTCCCTACGTCCAGCGGCAAAGAGAAATTTTCGCAGTGGTAAGTGTGGCTCATGCCGAGGTCGCGCAACTGCCGGTAGATCGGATCTGAATTGGCAAAAGCCGCCGCCTTTCCCGTGACCTCAACACTGATCTGCTGAGAGGCAAGGGCTAGCTGTACGGGTAAATCCGCTGTGCCTTTCAACTCCACCGAGGCGACATTGTCTTCGAATCCTTCCTTGCTGATCCGCACCGAGTATTTACCAGCAACGAGGTTCGGCGCATTGAACTTGCCTTCGGCATCGGTGGCTAAGACCAGCGCTTGCGTCAGGTTGCCGCCGGTGATTTCGACCCGAGCCGCGGCAACTACCGCGCCAGAAGGATCCTTGACAGTGCCGGTAAGAGTGTCTGCGACGATCTGTGAAGGTACCCCGGCAAGAAACAATAGAAACATCAACGTAAGGAGGAGTCTGAACACAAGTGGACTGTCGCGGTCTACATGGGTGCTGGGGGCCATGGATTCTCCGTAGTCTCACGCGCTCGGATCCGGGAAGGGCAGGAGCCTCCGAGCGAATGTGTTCGTTATACTGTAAGTAGCCTACTTTCTACTACAGTTTTCTGGGATGCGTCGCTTCAACATCTAACGTAACCGATAGGCTGGCTACGGCGTTTAGGCGGGCCTTGCTGCTAAACTTGCGGAATCAGAGTCCGCGGTCCGGCCTGGGCGTTATGATCCGCAAAGTGCTCAACCTATCGATATTCCTCTTTGCCTGTGCTGCGGTTTTTGCGGGGCAGGATCCGCAGACACCCTCGGTAGCGCAAACAAACGAACCGCAAGTAATCGCGCCGGACCAAATTAGCGCGGTGCCTAATCGCCCAACGTTCTCGACGACAGCTGAATCGGTGCAGCGAGGAGTGTTCGAGGTCGAGTATGGATTCGAACTGGCGGACGCGCACCAAAACATCAATGGGCTGCTAAAGTTTGGCGCTACGGAAAAGTTGGAGCTGCGAATTGCCAACAACCCGATTGAGCGGGACTCCGGCGTTGCTGGGCTGGGCGATTCCGGAGCGGGGTTCAAGTACAAGGTCGCCGGCCAAAAGAGCTGGCGTCCCACATTTTCTGTCTTGTACGACGTCACGATTCCCACGGCGACTGCTCTAGTGGGAGTCGGAGCGGTCGGCCATTCCGGGGGCATCCTGTTCAGCAAAGATTTCGGACCGCATCATTTTGATTTTAACGAGACGGCCCAATGGGTCGGGCGGCCCGGAAGAAGTGGATTTGACCGGAACTACTTTACTGCGCTGGCGTATTCGCATGGCATCAAGGGAAAGTGGGGAATGACCGCGGAACTAGCAGGCTTCAGCTGGACGAACCCTGCGAATCCCGCCACGATGACACTGATGGGATCGGCGATTTACAGCGTTTCGCCACGCCTGATTTTGGATAGCGGAACCTATCTTGCGGCGTACGGACAGCTGCCGCGCATTACGTTCTTTGGCGGAATTACGTATTCCGTAACCGATCTTTATCATCGGCGCGAGAAAAAACACACCTCTTCGAACTGACCAGCCGCAGCCAACAACGGATTCAACACGATTTCAATGATTGCCGGTTTTCTGGCCGTCAGGATGGATCACAACCTGGCGCTGCGGGCCGGTGCCAATGCTCTCGGTGCGAATGCCGGGGACGGACTGAAGAGCGAGATGAACGATGCGGCGCTCGCGGGAGTTCATGGGATTGAGCTTGAACGGCTGGCGCGAGGTTTGCACGCGTTCGGCTGCGGCGCGCGCCATCATTTTCAGTTCTTCGACGCGGAGGGAGCGGTAGCCGGCGCAATCGAGGAAAAGCTTGTCCTGGAAGGGCGGCTCGAGACGGAGAGCGCGATGAGCAAGGTGCTCAATGGATTGGAGAAGTTCGGCGCCGCGCTCGAGCAACAACTCCCTGTCGCGACCGGAGAGATCGGCAAAGATTTCCGCGCCGCCTTCCTCGGGATTGGCGTCAGCGGCCAAAGCGCGGACGGTGACTTTCAAGTCGAACTTTCCAGAGCGAACGGTTTCCTCAAGAAATGTCCGCAGAGCCTCTGCGGCCGCGGAGCGATTCAGCTGGCCATTTTCAATCAGGTTGTAGGTCATTTTGGGGACGATGGGCGTCCCCATATCTTATGACAAAGCTGCCGTCGCCAATCAGGATTTCTTGCCCGATTTTGCCGGCGGCGTGAGCGGGTGAGCACGATTGAGGTACCACTGCTGGCCGATGCCGACGATGCTGCTGGTCAAGATATAGACGGCGAGGCCGCTGGAGATTGGGAAGACGACGAACATAACAGCGAACGAGATCGGCATGAACTTCATCATCATCTGCTGCTGCGGGTCCGTGGTGGTCATCGGCGTCATTTTTGTAGCGATGTACATCGCGGCGGCCATGATGACAGGCAAAACGTAGAAGTGATCGGGCGCGGAGAGATCCTTGATCCAGCCAAACCACGGCGCATGGCGCATTTCAATCGCGGAGCTGAGCGCGCGATTAAGTCCGAACCAGATGGGCATTTGTGCAAATGCTTGCAAGCAGCCGCTGACAGGATTGACGCCCTCGCGCTGATAGATGGCCATCACTTCCTGATTCATCTGGGCCTTGCGCGGGTCGTTGAGCTTGTATTTCTTATAGCGCTCCTGAATGGCTTTGATTTCGGGACCGACGCGCTGCATCTTCATCGTCGTTTTGTAGCCGGAGATGCGCAGCGGGAAGAGCAGCATGTTGACAACGAGCGTGAGAACGACGATGGCCCAGCCCCAGTTGGGAATGTAGCCATGCAGCCACTTGAGAGCGTGGAAAAGCGGATCCGCGACGATTTCGAGCCAGCCGAAATTGACCAGCGACTGCAGCGGCGGGTTCATTTTCTTCAGGTCGTCGTAGTCCTTGGGTCCGACATAGAGACGCATAGCCGACGGCTGCGCGGATGAGGCCACGGCAACCTGTGAGACCGGTTCGCCCTTGGCTTCCTCCTTGCCTTCGTTGTTCTTGACCTTGATGGTGTGCCACGTTTTCCAGTAGCGCGTTTCAATCGTTCCCGGAGAAGCGCCCAGCGGAGCGAGAAAAGCGGCCGCGAAGTAGCGGTCTTCGATGCCCGCCCAGTTCTTGCCGCCCTGCCAGACAGAAGGTCCCCACTTGCCACCATCTTCCAATTTTTTGTGGGGAAAACTGTTGAGCTTGCCGTTCTCGTTGTAATACACGTTCACGGTTTCGACGGGAATCGGATTGGTAACCGTGGTGTCGCCGAAGCCGCCGAGCCAGGAGAGGCCGGCAGTGATGGGCTTGCCGTCAAGTTTGGCGGAGACTTCGGTTTGCACGACGTAGGTATCGTCAAAACGGAAACGCTTCGTGATTTCGAGGTGGCCATCGCTCCAGGAGAAATTGAGTTCGGCGGGAGCGGAGAGCGCCGCAGGGGCGGAGGCGTTGTTGGACGTAGTTATGTACAGGCCCGTGTTAGCGGCTTGATCGAGGTCATTGTTGCTGAGCGCGACGCTAAGGGGCCAGGCGTTCAGTTCGTTTCCGGCGTCGGGGTGGACGAGGTCGAGTGTGAGCGGAGGTTTGGCGTCGTCGCGATATTTCTTGAGTTGCCAGCTCTTGACTACGGCGCCGCGATTGGAAAATTCGACGCGATAGAGACTATTTTCGACAACGATGGAGCGCTCGGTCGATTCGCCCTTTGCACTGGCGGGAGGAGCGGCAGTTAATTTCGCGGACGCGGGGGGCTGTGAGCTGCCGGGGGCGGTGGCTGAAGACTGACCAGGAGTCGCAGGAGCGGTCGCCTGAGGTTGGCTTGTTTGCGGCGTGTAGGGCTGTGGCTTAGGCGCAAAGAATTTGGCCCATACCACGATGACAGCCATGGAGAGCAGCGAGGCAACCAGGATGCGCAGCTGCGGGCTGAGGCCGGGCTCTTTTTTGTTTGGAGTTTGCGGAGTGGGTGAATCGCTCACAGAGGCGTTCCGTCCTTCGTTGCTGCGAAGCGTTTTGAGGTATGGAGAGCCGCAGCATAAGTTGGGCCTTCTTGATGATTTCGAGCTTCAGAAAAATTTTCCGGAATGGGATCGTAACCGAACTTTCCGGAGAAAGGATGGCAGCGCGAGAGGCGCTTGATGCCGAGCCAGGTACCGCGGAGAACGCCGAAGCGCTCGATGGCTTCGTAGGCGTATTGCGAGCAGGTGGGTTCGAAGCGGCAGGCGCCGGCGAAGAGGACGGAGAGGTAGGATTTGTAGCAGCGGATGGCGAACAGAGCGATGCGAACTGCAAAGGAAGATGAAGCGGCTGGCTGAGTCATGGAGTTTTCAGCAGCTTCAGCAGCTCCGTAGCGAGCGTGGTGAACGGCGCCGTCGCCACATCGGGCTTGGGGTGAATGACGATGTCCCATCCTGCGGATATCTCCTGACGATGGAGGCGAATCACTTCGCGAATACGGCGGCGAATGCGATTGCGCACCACCGCGCCGCCGAGAGCGCGCTTAATACTGAAGCCGAACCGGCTCTGCGGCAGATCGTTCGCTTTCGAGAAAACGGTGAAGTGGGAATTGGAACGGCGCTTCCCATGACGGTAAACCGCGTCGAAGTCCGCCTTGCGCACAAGGCGCACGCAGGGCGGATACGTCAGCCCGGGTTTATTCGGGCGTGAGGCGATGGCGTCCCTTCTTGCGGCGAGCCGCCAGGACCTTGCGGCCGCCTACGGTCTTCATACGCGAACGGAAACCGTGCGTTTTGGCGCGGCGGCGTTTGCGCGGTTGATATGTGCGCTTTGGCAAAGCAATCCCCCTATTTCTACATACGCGTGGCTAGGCGCAGATATTGCGCGGCGCAAGCCTCGCACAGGCCGCCTCGGCGGCGAAATCCGAATTATCAAGTTTACTGGTGCATGGCAGGAAGGGTCAAGGAAGGGGCGGAAATCGTCGGATAGGCACAGGCAAAAGATCTTGGCACTCCAGCAAATTCAGAGCTGCTGCCTTGCCACAACGCGTGATTTTTCTTTACCAGCCCAAACCTAGAAACTACGCAGCTTTCATTTTGCGGTACTCGTCGTAGGAGGCGAGGAAGCGGTCGATGTCCTTGCGTAACAGGTAGTAGGGAGTCGAAAGGCGGATTTTGGATGGGGCGCCGCCACGGATGCGGATTTTCTTTTGCGACCAGAGCCAATTTTCGACATCGGGCATGGTGTGCGGAGCGATGTTGACTGTGGCGATGCCGCAGCGAAGAGCGGGGTCGGGTGAAGTCCAGGAAAGAGCGCCGCGCTTGGTCATCTCGGCCAGGACGTAGTTGACGTTGGTGCGGTGGCGTTTTTCGATGCGGTCGATGCCGATGGAGTTGGCGAGTTCGATCGCGGCACGCAGGCCGCAGAGTGCCGGTACGTTGGAGCTGCCGATGCGCTGGAAACGTTCGGCGCGAATTTTTTTGTCGTCCCAGCCTTCCGTGGCGATAGTGTTCCACAAACGGTCGATGACTTCATCACGGACATAGAGGAAGCCAGTGCCTTTGGTGGCTTGCAGCCACTTGTGTGGGCTGGAGGAGTACATGTCGCAGCCAAGGTCGTGGAGATCGAGCTTCATCATGCCGGGAACGTGAGCGCCGTCCACCGCAGAAAGAATTCCTTTCGAACGGGCCAGGGCGCAGAGTTGTTTTGCCGGAAGAACAACGCCTGTGACCGTGGTGATGTGGCTGAAAAAGATGACGCGTGTTCGCGAGGAAATGGCTTCGCTGAAAAGATTTAGGACCATCTGTGCGTCGGGAACGGGCTTGGGCAGCGTGACTTTTTTCACGACGATGCCGTAGCGTTTGGCACGCAGATTCCAAGGATGTTCGCCGCCAGGATGCTCCTGGTCGGTCATAAGAACTTCGTCACCGGGTTTGAGGTCGACGCCGTTGGCGATGTAGCTGTTGGCTTCGGTGGCGTTGCGGAGCAGAGCGATTTCGTCGCGATTGCAGCCGACAAATTTGGCAAGCGGGTCGCGAAAGTCATTCCATGCGGCATAGCCCCAGATGGGATAGTCCTCGGGATCGTGCTGGGCGAGGCTTTCCGCGTCGTGGTAGCACTTCATGATCGCGTGAAGCACCGGAAGCGGCGAGGAGCCGACAGTGCCGTTGTTGAGATAGACCTCGTCTTCGGGAATCAGAAATTGTTTGCGCAGCGCGGCCCAGTAGGCTTCTTCGTCTTTGTCGTAGAGCGATGTATCTGGAAGCGGCGGCGGAGCCCGATGCGACATTTCCTGCAGAAATTTGGGGTTCGGAGGCGCGAGCGCGGCGGCAGCAGCGGCTCCGAACGAAGATAAAAATGCGCGGCGGTCAGACATGCGTGCCTCCACAGGACGGTGCGACAGCGTCGCAGCGGATTTTATGCGCTTCACCTTGCAGGAACAATAGACAGAGGGGCGACCGTTGCTTGTGCAGATAGACGGGCGCACTATGTTGAACGGCCAAATTTTGCGCATGATCGGAGATACGGATGAAAAGTCGCGCTTTCGCTGGGTTCTTGTGCTTCGCCATTGGATTCTCTACGGCGGGCGCACAGGACAAAGAAACGTCGAAGCAGGCGGTGGAGAAGCGGCTGAGCGATGTACAGAAAGAGAAATCGTCGCTTTTGGTGGAGAAAGCGATAGAGGCGCTAGCGGCGGCCGGCTCTTTTGGACAGGTGGCTATTTCGCCTGATGGAAAAAAAGTGGCGTGGGTGGAAGAACTTCGCGGCAAGGGTGGCGTAGAGACGGGGAATTCGTCGATTCTGGCCACGACCATTGACGGCAAAGCGCCCACGCGAAAAATCACAGCGTCATCTGGCGCGCCACGCGCAGAGAGCGACATTGCCTGGGCGCCAGACAGCCGGCGTCTGGCATTTCTTTCGGATGCGGAGAAACCGGGACAGTTGCAACTGTACCTGGAAGGAGTCGCAGGGCAGCCGGCCAAGCGCTTGACGAACGTGAAGGGATTTCTGGCGTCGCCGAAATTTTCACGGGACGGGAAAACGATCGCAGTCTTGTTCACGGAAAATGCCGTTCGCGCGGCCGGGCCGCTCGTTGCCTCAGCACCGGAAACGGGCGAGATCAAGGACGCTTTCTTTGAGCAAAGGCTGGCGCTGATTGATATTGCGACTGGCAAGTTGCGGCAGGTCTCGCCTGCAGACACCTATGTTTATGAATACGATTGGGCACCGGACAGTCTGCATCTCGTTGTGACGTCGGCGCTGGGTAATGGTGACAACAACTGGTACATCGCTGAGCTTTCCGTGCTGGACGCGACGACAGGTTTGATGAAGTCCATCCATAAGCCTTCGTTGCAGATTGCGATGCCCGCTTGGTCGCCGGACGGAAAGTCGATCGCGTTTATCGAAGGGTTGATGAGCGACGAAAGCTCCGTGGGAGGCGACATCTTCATCATGCCTGCGGAAGGCGGACAGCCGCGAAACCTGACACCGGAACGCAAGGCGTCGGCAAGCTGGCTGACGTTCACGCAAGACGGAAAGATCGTTGCCGGAGAGTTTACTGGCGGTGACTCCTCTGTGATTTCGCTTGATCCCGCTACAGGAAAATTTGAATCGCTCTATCAAGGGGCGGATCAGGTGTCGGCGGGAACATGGGGCCCGTCCGTTTCGCTTTCGAGTGAAGGAAAAACGTCGGCGACGGTGCGAAGCTCGTTCGCGAACCCACCTGAAGTCTGGGCGGGCGCCAGTGGAAATTGGAAACAGATCACGCAGCGCAATAAAAACGTGAAACCTGCGTGGGGAGGAGGCAAGAGCATTCGCTGGAAGTCGGATTTGTTCGAAGTGCAAGGCTGGCTCATCTATCCGGCGGGATTTGACCCTGCGAAAAAGTATCCGCTAGTGGTTTCAGTGCATGGTGGGCCTGGCGCGGCTGTGCAGTCCATATGGCCTTCGAGCGGCGATTTCAGCATGGCGCTGGCGGCTTCGGGGTATTTCGTGCTGTTTCCCAACCCGCGCGGAAGCTTTGGCAACGGCGAGGCGTTCACGCGGGCGAATGTTCGCGATTTTGGCTACGGCGATTTGCGCGACATTCTTGCCGGCGTGGATGAAGCCGAAAAGGTCGCTCCCATCGATCACGATCGCGTGGGGATTACAGGTTGGAGTTATGGCGGCTACATGACGATGTTCGCCGTGAGCCAGACGCACAAATTCAAAGCAGCCATGGCCGGAGCGGGAATCGCGAATTACCAGAGCTACTATGGACAGAACAAGATTGATCAGTGGATGATCCCGTTTTTCGGCAAGTCGGTTTATGACGATCCAGAAATCTACGCAAAAAGCTCGCCGATCACGTTCATCAAAAAGGTAAAGACGCCAACGCTAGTGATTGTCGGAGATAGCGATGCGGAGTGCCCGACACCGCAGTCCTACGAATTCTGGCATGCGCTAAAGACGCTGGGCGTCGAGACGCAGTTGGTGGTCTACGAGCATGAAGGGCACTTGTTCGTGAAACCGGAGCACAAGAGGGACCGCATTCGACGGACCGTGGCGTGGTTTGACGGGCATCTGCTGCATTGAGCGTGGAGCCAGGAAACCTTTTAAAGCCAACGCGCGTCTAGTCCTACACTCGTGTGTTGGCAAACTTTTGACAAAGTTCCATGTGCGGATGGAAGCTTCTATTTTTCCGGTAAGCGATTCCCGATGAAGGATGCGATACGCTGGGCAGCCGGCGGGTCGAAATTGGCCAGGACCGCGACAACATAGCCGCTTTGCGGATAGATAGCCAGCTCCCCATTCATTCCTGGCGCGCCCCCGCCGTGTCCGTAAGAGCGAACGCCGCCTGAGATTCGATCCATAAATCCGTAGGCGTATTTGTCGCCGCCGCCCGTGTCGGCTCTACCGGTCGTCAACATTTCCGTGTGCTTGGCGTCGAGCAGCTTGTTTTCTTTCAACGCTTGCGCAAACTTCTGCAAATCTTCGACGGTTGAATAGCCGCCGCCTGCCGATGTTCCGCGGTACGGCAACGTGTCTGTGTTCGGTTTCCAGGAGTCGCTTCCGCGGTCATTCATATAGCCGACGGATCGCTTCGCAACCGTTTGATCTTCAGGCAGCGAGTCAGTTGAAGTCATTCCCGCTGGCTTGTAAACATGTTCGCGGACATATTCGTAATAATCCTGGCCGCTGACTTTTTGTACGATCACGCCCAGCAGCAAGAAACCGTAGTTGCTGTAGGCCCACTTGCTGCCCGGTTCGAACTCCAGGCCGCGCTGTCCGTAGAGCTTCACGTAGTCCTGCAGCGTTTTTAGCTCCAGCCGGTGCTTGTCGAACTCCGGACCGAAGAAGTCACCCGTGCCGCCGGTGTGCGTCAGCAAATGGTGGATCGTCACCTTTGACGCTAAATCCTTGTTCGGGTAGTCCGGAAGATATTCGCCCACCGTGCCGTCAAGTTTTAGCTTGCCGTTTTGCACGAGCTGCAGCGTGGCCACGGCTGTAAACATCTTGTTCATGGAACCGATGCGGAATTGCGTGCCGAGGTCGTTCTTGGTTTTCTCGTCTCGGTCGGCAAGGCCATACGCTCCAGAAAAAATCGCCTTGCCGTTCTTGGCCACCATCACCGTGCCCGAAAAACGATCCGCCGCAACGCGCCGCTCGATTTCAGACTTTAGTGCCGCAATCGCATCCGCTTCGCTCATCCGTGGAATGGCAAACTCGACCGGCGTGGGGATCATGTTGACGTCGAACTTGGTGATGCGGTGCGGTTCGCCAGGCTCTACTTCAATTTCCATACGAGCGAAGGTGTCGGAGTCGCGCTCCTTCACGATTGCCACAAACACCGTGTCAGTGACCTTTTCGGTTTTCTTCAGATCGAAGCCGCCGGTCATCGAGCGGAAGCCGATGAGTCCGTCGATGCGCTTCGCCTGGTCGGGGTAGTTTTTCTCGAGGAACGCCTGAAACTTTGCCTTGTCTCCGGCGTTGAAGCCTTCAAGCCAAGCGGCGGCCTGCCGCTCCACTGCTGTTTTCGTTTCAGAACTTTGCGAGCCGGGAGCAAGTCCGCGTGAAGAGCTGGCGGCATTCGTTCGGACCCCACCGTTCGGCCCCTGGCGGCTAATGCCGCCGGGCACTCCTCCACTGACGCCACCATTTACACCGCCAACCACACCGCCCGAAGGCGCCTGCCCCGTCGCGGAAGCAAGTGCGGGCAAATGATTCGCCGGTCGAATTGCCGCCAACGCCAACGCCACAAAACATAAGGTGGTTACAGCGCCGCCTTGCACTACTCGCAAGAGAGGGAGTCGCGAGTCTGGTATTCCGATGTGTTCCCAAAGAAAGAATTGCCCGGGCGCGATCGATACCGGATTTGTCGTGGCAACCGGTGCCGCCCCGCGCAGAACCCACTGGCGCCCGAGTGACGCGAATACATCCGGAAACAGCCGGACGTGTCTGGACTTGGCGGACTCTTCGTCAAAAATCCAGAGCATCTCATCGCCAAACTCGCGCCGGAACGCTGCAGGATGAAGCCGCAAGATGTACCGATACAGGCCGCGCGCCAGACGTCGATTCATCACGCCCTCCCCGGTTTCAGTTCTCTCAAGTTCGATCGCGCTTCCCGTAAAACACCTTCCAGCCGCTTCACTTCTTCGGCGAGCACGCCGCGGCCGAGCGCGCGCAAGCGGTAGTATTTCCTGCGTGGATCGGTAGCCGAGGCCGGGCCCGTCGTTCCTTCCACGAACCCTTGGCTCATCATTTTTTTCAGATTGTCGTAGAGCGTGCCCGGGCCGATTTTGTAGCGACCTTCGCTTTGCCGTGCAACCTCCTGGATGATTCCGTAACCGTGCAGGTCTTCGCCGGCCAGCGCCAGCAAGATGTGTAGGGAGGCCGCGGAAAGCGGCAAATGGTGCCGGGTGTTGTGCTGCAATTTAGCTGTCATAGTCGGATTCCGATATATCGCTTTCCGACTGAGCATGTCAAGCTGTATTCCAGATCGGCCGGGCCGGGCGGGCGACTGTCAAAAATTGGAGATGTGGAACCGCGCCGAACGCGCGCTGTCCTCATGAGGAAAGACTGGGTAATACTGCGTCAGGTCAGCCAATCTTCGGAGAGGTGGCAGAGCGGCTGAATGCGGCGGTTTGCTAATTCTTCCTGCCCTGTTTGTACTCACACCTATTCATTTGCTTTCAATGATTTAGGTTGTTCTCATTTGCGCAGAATTGCCCCATTTGCAGGCTATAGTGCACCAAGAGTGCACCAAATCGAGCGCTTCACGTCCGCGAGATACCCGTAATTTCTAAACCAATGAAGCTTTCCGTGTCACAGTCGCCCAGCTCTCTCGGCGAGTTCTCCGAGTTGGTTCCGAAACCGGCGAACCGGTCCTAGCGATTCGAGCGAGGAACCCGTCGTATCACAACGGATACTCCACTGGCCGCGACCCATACAGGAATCCGCTGTTCTTCGCCGTTTTTGACGGTCACAGCCGAAATCTGCCGGCCCTTGGCCATTACGGTGTACCGACCAGCCGGCAATCCCGCCACTTGAATCATGGTTTCGTGTGCAGACGCAGCGCGATTCTCTACGGAAAACTGAATCGCTGTCAGGGTGGCATCAAACGAAACTGCCTGGCCTTTGGCGAATCCATCGCGCCCCAATAAAATGTGCAGGCGCTGACCGCCTCGCAGAATGTGGAATCGCACACGTAAACCGTCCTTCGGAACAACTCGGATTTGTTCTTTTCCCGCCGCAAGGTCGCCGCCGTAGGCAATCAAACCGAAAATCGGATCTTCAGCGACGACCGTCGCTGCCGATCGTAGCGCTCCACTGAATCCCAAATCGATTTCGCCGGAATACCACCATGAACCGCGCCCCATCTCCTTGTCGCCCAGCCACGCACGGCCCCAGGGGCGTGATTCAAAGCCTCCGCCCGCACCACCGTCGTTGTTTTTTCCCGGGAACCAATAACCGTAGTTCGATTCTGCCGTTCCGGAATTCAGCAACGCCCAGGAACTCAGATACGACGCGTAGCCTAACCGAAGATAAGAAGCCGGATCTTTTGCGAAATAAAGCGCATAGTCGGAAATCGCCCAGCCACCCATCTGCGCCATGTAGCTGAGCGTGTAGCTGGAAGGACCAGAACCACGATAGTCGCTGCCGAGATAGTAGTAGGCGGTTTCAAGCCAGCCCCGGCAAGCGAGGTTGAGCTTCATCTGCTCCTCGAGAAACGCGGAAGCGTCGTCATATTTCACACTGCGCCGGAAGTCCTCCGACGGGACATCGGTGGGAACTGCGTCGCCAGGCTTGGGCACGCGGTTCATCGCATATTTTGCAAATGCGTGCGTCGATTCGAACCCGGTGGAATCAAAGGGGTATTCCGAACCGAAAAGATACGGATGGTCGTTGATGAAGTGTTTGACTTTCTTTTCCCACGCCGCCCTGAGCCAATCCGCCTGGTCGTAGTGCCCGTTGTTGCGGAGCGCTTCGATCAGATCCGGGATCACCAGTTCGTTGTACGTGCCCGTCTCGTAAGCGGACCATTGCACGATTTCCATCGGAACCGTGAAGAATGCTTTCGCCGTCCCTAATGCGCGTTCGAGATATCCATCCCGGTCAAGATACTTGACCTTCGAAGGGTAGAGTGACGCCAACTCGTACATGTTGTAGTAGAGAAGAATTAGATGCGGATAGTCGTAGATTCTCCAAACATGCTTCTTGCCGCTCGGATCGTCTTTGAGGCTTTCCCGATTCGTTTTCCAATCTGGAATCCCGTAAATTGAATACGGGTACGGCTCCTTGTCTGTTTGTTGCAGGCCGCCCCACACGAAATTCCTGAGATAAGCTTCGACAGCGTCGATCTCGGATTGCAATGGATAGAAGACATTCTTTCCTGCAAGATACGGCGCTTTTCCCAAAGCCGGATCGTCGGAAGTCATCGCGTAGGACTGCAACCCATCCAAGTCGTCGGGACTCCGCAAGATTTCGTGTTTCATGTCCCACTGCGAGAAGGCCGAGTTATACCACTTGGATGGATCGTTCAGTTGTTCGTGGCTTACGAGAAACGAAGCGCGCTTCTTGAACAGCGTTTCGAGAGGTTCGGTAACGAAGAACTCCAGCGATAGATATCGTCCATCGCCATACTCCACCTTCAACTGATTTTCACCCAAATGCGAGAACCGCGCCTTGTATACATGCACGCCGGTGCCATGCTCTCCCAGATATTCAATGCTGGTGTCCTTGGCAAACTCGGGCACAACGGAATGGATTGCCCCGTGCGTTCGAAGGGAAAACATTGCTGACAAATCCGTCGGTACGGTGGTCCCCGGGACGACGTTGACGTCGAAGAGCCCTTCTTCGTAGAGCACTTCGCGCACTGCGGCATAGTCTTTCGCCCACCGAAACCGAAACTGGCAACTTGCAGAGTCTCCGGATTGCCCGTTTGGTTTGAGCACGAGCTTGGTGTTTGGCAAACGCCAGGTTCCGCCTTTTGCCCGCAACTCCTCGCCGCTCGCTGCCGAATGGATGTAGTAAGTGGCACCGCTGCCAAATCGTTGCGGTTCAAAATATTCCAATCCACAACCGCCAGCCGGCACCATCACCAAATACGGCCCTTCCGCATTCGTGCGCATCCAGAAGAGAAACGAACCGTTTCCAGCGATGAGAGTGTGCGGAATCAGGCGTTTTGTATAGGTCTCTGTCTTATCCCAAACGTATTGCGTGTTGAAAGGAAGGGGCAGGGCGAGATCGCCGACTTCGATTTCGTGCGCCGTCGAATTTTTCAGAGAGATAGTCCACGACAGAGCGTCGTTTTGAAGCCGGAACGTCTCGCTGGCTAGCAAATCCTTTATCGGCGCGACCGTTCTGCCTTCGCCGTTGAGGCTCCATCGGTAGAGACCGGCGGTCGCGCCCTTTTGCAACTGGACCTCGATGCGGAGAGCGGAAGTGGTGACGGGAGCGAATTCAACCTCGTCGAGTTGGTCCGCAGAGACCGGATAACCGTGGGAAGGGGTTACTTCTTTCCAATTCTCGCCGTCGAGGTAGAGAAGATGCCAGCTCTGGGGCAACTTCCCCGGGTTTCTGTCTTCCTCATGAAGCGCCCAATAAATTTGAACCGAGTGGACTTCCTCGGCCTGCGGAAAACTGTATTGCACCCATTCGGAGGTTCCGTCGCGGTCGTACCAAAAGTAGCGGGGAACCTCCTCGTCCAGAGAATTTTCCGGCAAGAGCTGGCCGGTGAGAGCTTGCACGGCCTGGGAACGGACGGAAGCGGAAAGGCGAGCGCGGGTGGCAAGCGTGGGGATGAGTTTACCGATTGTGAAGGAAACGCCGGATTGCCCGGGAGAGTCGCCGGAATCAAAGACCGCCCCTGATGCCTTTTCCCAGTCTTTATCACCGGTAGCGCGGTAGCGAATGAAAAGGTCACCGACGGCATGGCCGCGGGCGATGTAGTCGGTGTCGTACTTGTCGGAAACGTGCTTGAGGCTGGTCAGTCCGAATGATGAAAAAGTGAGCCGAAATTCGGAGTCCGGAGCAGACTGAGCGATCGCGGAAGGGCTCGTCAAGAACAGGAAGGAGATCAAAACCAGGAGCGGACACGCGCGCACGGGAGACCTCATTATTCCTGAAACCCCTGCAATCGAAAAAAGCGATCTTGTCGGACCACGTTTACTCAACGCGTTGGAGGCTCAGTCTGGATCAAGCGGAACCAGTGTGTCTTGTCTTCAAGACCAATTGTATAGGCGCCGCGTTCAAGAGATTTTTTATCAACCGGCTCGAAAGAACCGATACCAGAGATTCTTCCCGGCTGCTCGACCCTCAAGCGCGCAACCGTCGTGTATTGATCCGCTGGAGCCAGGGCAATTTGAACCTGATGCGTTTTTGAATTGAACTCGATCTTTTCGAACGTTCCGCTATCGAGAGTCAGCCAAACGCCCACCGGAGCGATATAGACTCTGCTGCGAAAGGAATCGCGCGGGGTGATGGTGACGGCGTTTCCGGAAACGCTGACGTTTCCGCCGAAGCCGAGCCATCCCAACTCCGGATGCCGTACAAGATAAGTTGCGGTGATCACAGCATGGCCGAAGAAATTTGGACCATAATCCGCCGAGTAGGGGTCGAATTTAAGCATGTCTGGAAAGGAATGAAACGCGGCGGACGCAAATCCGTCCTGGTCAATATTAGTAAGCGAACCCATCGCGCCACCGTAGCCAACTCTCAGCAAGTAGAAATCGTCGGGATGCTCACGATAGGCGGCGAGTACAGGAATCGCATTGATGCCGGATCCGTAGTGATGGAGCTGGCGTTCGATACGGCTGTACTTGGCGGCAAAGATGAAATCCCAATAGCGGCGAGCGCTTCCGTTGTACCCCCAATGAGGAACCGTCGGGTCGTAGCCTAAGATTGCGTTTAAGGTTACGTCGGCTTTTTCCTGGTAGCCGAAATATTTCATCCAGGCGTAAACCTCTTCTTGCCCTGTGGAATCCCAAGGCATTTCACTGCCGAATGGATATGGCTCGACTTTCCATCGATCGGCGCGCGCGCGCATTTTCGCTTCGAGGTTTGCGGCCTCAGTGGTCATTCCTTCGCGCATCAGGTCGTCCAAGATGAAAACGAAGATGTCCCCTTCCATCTGCCCGAATTCGGAATAGCCGACATTGGGATTGGTCATTGCGATGGATGTTTCATACGCCTGCAACAAGTACCAGTTCCACGGATGATTGGTCACGAGGCCAGTATGGTTGCGGGCGAGCCTGTAAAGCGCCCAGTACGCGGCTGCTACGTGAGGATAATCGTAGGAACGGTCGACTTTCTCAGACGCTTCTTGGTTCCAGCTCGTCCACGAAGTCCAGTCCAGATCGTTTCTGTAGTATCCGGTCGGCATTTGGTCCGGCTGGTAGTAGAAAAGACTTTTGCGCACTCCGTACTTCTTTGGACCGTCTTTGTACTGGAGCCGGCCCCAAAGGACCCCGTCCACAAACTGTTCATACTTCCGCAGTTCTTCCCGGTTCGGCTGCCCGAACTCTTTCATGGCCGCAGCCAGCCATGAGCCGGCGCCACCTTCGTCGCCGAGTCCAGCGATCCAGGCGCGACTGTCTTGCATCACGATTGCGTCTTTCTCGCGGTCATAACTCATCACCGATGGGCTGCGATGAAACGGATCATTCGCGTCTGTAAACCATTGTTTGGTGGTCAGAAATTGCCCGAGGTCCGCAACGATTTCCGATTCGGGCTTGGTCACAAAATACTGTACAGTCTGCACGGTTCCATCTTCGTAGGTGAGTGAAACCCTTGCGCGCCCCCAACTTTTGCCGCGCAGAGTGTATTCCTTCCAGCTCGTTCCATTCATTTTTGAGCCCTCTACGGCAATCGCGCCTTCGGGCTCTACGTTTACGACTTTCACTTTGCTCGTGTACTTCACAAAAAGCTTGCCGTCCAAATCCGTCGGGAGAACATAGCCGGGCACACCGACAACGACGGGCCGCCGATTTGTGGCTAGAGTGTCCTCAATGTGCCGGATGGAATCGGACAACAGAAAACGCACACCGTACGACCTGGATTCGCCCGGAGCCAACGCGACAGACGTGGGCGGATTCCACAGGCTGGCTTTTTTCCACTCGTCCTGCGCGAACGCCTGGCTATGCGCCATCCATTCGTAGAATCCTTCGAAGGTAATGCCGCGGGGCGTTAAATCATGAAACAACTCAGGTGAAGTCTCGGAGCGCTTGTTATTCAGGATCGGGTTGTACGCTTCAAAGGGAGTTTTGCCGTCCGGAACGACCACCAGTGCCGGCCCTTGTCCACTTAAGCGTGTGACCTGCAAATAGCCTGCATCCTCTCCGATATAGGGATCGTAGAAAACACATTTCGCATGCGCCTGCTCGAGCGACCGATCGTTTAGAATATTGTTGAAGATCATCGGAATGCCGAGCGATCCAATCTGAACCGGCTCGCGCGATTTATTGGTAAGACTGAAGCGCAGAACCAACTTGCCGTCTTCCACTAACCACGTTCGAACCACGCGCAACGGAATATCTGCAGCCAGCGTGGGCGAGAGATCTGCAGAGGACAATGTGGGCCCGCTCACAGGCTGGGGCAAAACGGGAGCACGTGCGACGGCGGTCGAGTAGCTTTTCCATTCGCCGACCGGACCGATGCGGAGGCGTAAATCAATGTCACCCAAGTGGTAGTAGCCATTGCCCGAGCGCTTAACGAGAAGATCACCCGGCGTAAAATCAAACCGTTCGGGCCGTTTGGACGCGAGGGCAGCCACGGTTTGCGAAGAGCGCACGAGCGACAGTGAGAATTCCGGAGTATCGAAGTCAACGGTTCCGTCGGCGAGCATCGGCCCAGGGACTGAGGGCTCCTTCTGCGGAGCGGTCTGCGCCTGGCAGAAGCGACCCGAGTCCCAAATACCCAGAAACATAACGATCAAAAGGAGATAAAGGGGGCGACGAGTGTTCACGAGAAGGTTCCTTCCAGGAAATTGGAAACCGGCCGAAACACAGTATATTGTATACTATTCGCGTCAAGCTCATTCGGTCTCCTTTCCTGGAGCTTATTCATGCTCAGAACTCTCGCTCTCTTAGTCGCTCTGGCCACTGCCAGTTCTGCCGGCCCGCATCGGACTGTTGCATCGCCTGGTACGCCTGCGGTAGCACCGACCCCTGCGGCCACTCCTGCCCACCATGATCTGCGCGAATGGATAGAGCGATTCACAAGCGACCGTGAAAGCCTCGCTCGCAAATACAACGGTCCCAATTCACCCTCCGCCTGGGATCGCTTCCAAGATTTCCATGCGGAATGGAAAAGGAAGCTGGAGTCTGTTGACTTCGAGACCCTAAACCCGGACGGACAGATTGACTTTGTACTTTTCCAAAACTATCTCAGGCACGCGCAACGCCAGATAGAGCTGCGCAAAAAGCAAACAGCCGAAATGGCGCCGTTGCTCCCTTTCACAAAAACAATCCTCGCTTTGGAAGACGCCCGGCGTCGCATGGAAACGCCGAAGCCGAACGAGGCTGCGGCCTCTCTGCAACAGATTGCGAAGGAAATCTCGAAGCTCCGCGAAGCCGAAGAAGCCGGGCTTAGGATGGAAGACAAGAGCTCGCAACCGGCTGATCCGAACACTCAGCCGATCCGTGCCACCAAAACCGTGGCGCGACGTGCGGCCGCAAGCGTGAATCAACTTCGCGAAGTACTGAAGAAGTGGTTCGCGAACTATAACGGCTACGATCCTCAGTTCACCTGGTGGGCGGCTGAACCCTATAAAGAAGCGGACCAAGCTCTGGACGGCTACGCGAAGTTCCTGACCGAAAAACTGGTTGGAATCAAGGCGGACGACAAAACTACCATCATCGGTGATCCGGTCGGCCGCGAAGCGGTTAACGCAGAACTCGATGAGGCCATCATTCCGTATACGCCGGAAGAACTGATCGCCATCGCCAAAAATGAAATGGCCTGGTGCACCGAGGAAATGAAGCGGGCATCGCGCCAGATGGGATTTGGTAACGACTGGCACAAAGCACTGGAAAAAGTGAAAGAGATGCACGTCGAACCAGGCCGACAACCGGAAGAGATCCGCGAATTGGCGCTGGAAGGTATCGACTTCGTGGAAAAAAACAATCTGGTCACCGTTCCGGATCTGGCGAAGGAGACCTGGCGGATGGAGATGATGAGCCCGGAACGCCAGCTGATCAATCCGTTTTTTACCGGCGGCGAGGTGATCAGCGTGTCGTATCCAACCGACATGATGACCTATGAGCAAAAACTGATGAGCATGCGCGGAAACAATATTCCCTTCGCTCGCTCGACGGTTTTCCACGAACTGATTCCTGGTCACTATCTGCAGCAATTCATGACCGAGCGCTACCGAAGTTACCGACGACTTTTCAGCACGCCATTCTGGGGGGAGGGGAACGCATTCTATTGGGAACTCCTGTTCTGGGACATGGGTTTTCCGAGAACTCCGGAGGAAAAAGTTGGCATGCTGTTTTGGCGGATGCACCGCTGCGCCCGAGTGATTTTTTCATTGAGCTTCCATCTAGGCCTGATGACACCGCAGCAGTGTGTCGACTTCCTGGTGCAAAACGTCGGACACGAAGTCGACAATGCAACTGCCGAGGTTCGCCGGTCCTTCGATGGATCCTATAGCCCTCTTTACCAATGTGCTTACTTGCTTGGAGCGTTGCAATTCCGGGCACTCCACAAGGAGCTTGTAGAGTCAGGAAAAATGACCAACAAAGCCTTCCATGATGCAATTTTGGAGGAAAACAGCATTCCTGTCGAAATGATCCACGCTGATTTGACCCATCAAAAGCTCACACAAAAGTTTAGAGCGAGCTGGAAATTTTACGGCCCCATTCCGGAGGCCGGGAATTGATGTTCGAACGGAGGACGGGATGAATCGGAGAAGGTTTCTGAAGGATTTCGCGGTAACGACTGCAGCAGCCCCTTACCTCTCGCGCTCGGGAATTGGTCTTGATTTTCCCAAGTCATCCAGCGGGGCGAATCCTGGGGAAGCGAACTCCGCGGTACCGGATATCCAGGGGCATACAATCGTCTGCGAGTTCGATTGGAACGCCACAAAGTGGAAAGCATATGAGGATTTGCGCACACGGGACGGAGCAATCACCTTCGTTTCCACGCAAGGTCAAGTTCGTACCTTGCCAAAGAGCGCCGAGGCTACCTTTGTGGAAGCCTCCCCAGGCTATCTTGGCTTGAGTCTCGACGACATCGGGTTATCCGGCGCCGACCTGCTCGCGGACCAACTGCTAAAAGGCGGTGGCGATCCCGACCCCGAACGCGTGAAGGCTGCGGCGCCTCCGCAGGGCACTGCTAACGCGGAAGAGCGCTGGCGATTGCCCTGGAATACTTTTGTCGGGACGAAAGAATGTTCGGATACCATGCCCGTTTTCTCGAGCGGGAGCACACGCACCTACCATCCAGTGCAATACTTTCCGGAACTTACCAACAAGGCTGCCGAGAAACGATGGGAGGGCCTGGTCGGGGGCTGGATGCCTGCGGTACGAAAAGTGTTTCCGATTTCAGACAGCGCGTACTACGAAACGATCGTTTTCGGTGACGTAAAAGCGCGCGACAAATTTATTGTGCAGACCTGGCATCGCACCGCGCGCATCGAAAACGGAAAGATTGAAAAGGTTGTTTATGGCTACAGCTACCCAGCATTTCCGCCACGCCGCAAGAATCCGTCAGCAGTCGAGTTCTATCGCGCACTGCTTGTCTTCGCAAACTATTGGGACAAGCAACTAGCGGATATGGCAAACATTTCGTTGCCGGCCGAGGATTGGACCGATCTCACGAAACATGCCTTCGCAAAGGAACTCATGGTCAGGCCGGAAGGCGTCTATCCGAAATACGGCGCCGTGGATCGCGACTACTATGGGTCGGAATACGATGGCTTCCAGGACATTTTCACGATGTCGCTCTACACAAACCTGGAATGGGGGCGTTTCGAAGCGGCGCGCCTGATTCTCGACAACTACTTCAGTGATTTTGTCGACGACCAGGGCATGGTCAACATGCGTGGCCCGGAGACGGCACAGTTTGGGCTGACCCTTTCTCTGCTCGCACGCTATCTTCGTTATACCGGCGACCGCTCAACGCTGCAGAAGCATGAGAAAAAGATTCTGGCAACGGTGAAGCTTCTGGAGGAAATGCACCAAACTAGTCTCACACGATCCTCAGACGATCCGGGGCATGGGCTCATATCCGGGTGGAGTGAATCGGACTCCTGCCTGATGCCAAATCCGGCCATCTGGTGGCTGCCGTACTACGCCAATAGCGCGTTTGCCTCGAGAGGGCTCCGTGATCTGGCGGGCATTTGGCCGGCACTGCAGTCGCAGGACACCGCAGCCTCACGACAAACAGCGTCAAGTTGGAAACAAACGAGCACAACTCTTCAGGATGCTGTTAAGAATGTGTTGGAGAAAAATATCCGTCGCGACTTGAATCCCCCGTACATTGGGACCTATCCCGGAGCCAAAATGCTCTTCCGCGAATCGCTCGAAAAGGAGCATCCGAGCCCGCAGGGATGGCCGCACCGACCATACGCAGAGCTGCTGCAAGCCGACGTGTTGCCAGAAGACTTGGCGAATCTTGTGATCGATTGCATGCGCGCCTACGGCGGTACTACGCTGGGCGTGGTGGCGAATGTCAGCGCGCCTCGCAAAGGCGAGCGAGCAATCCTCGGATTCATTTCTTATGGCTACGCGCAAATTCTCCTGCGCCTGGATCGAATTGAAGAGTATTTGCTGTTCCTGTACTCGCACCGGTTTCACGATCACACGAGAGGAAGCTGGACAGCAGGAGAGGTTTCCGGCATCGACGGCGGCACCGCGCTTTTCTGCATTCCCGCGCAACAAACGATTCCATTACTCGTTCGGTGGATGTTGTTATTAGAGGATTCGGACGAAAACCGCCTCTACTTTGGCAAAGGCATACCGCGCGAGTGGTTCGCTTCGGGCAAGGAAATCCGATTGGACGGCGCGCCAACGAGTTGGGGTAAAGTGAACTTCCGAATCCAGATGCGGGCCGTTCAGAAAGACGTACAGGCAACCGTGGAACTCGGCAAAACGGCCGCGCCAAAAGAAATCCATGTCAAGCTGCGCTTACCGGTGGAAAGAAAAATTCAGAATGTGCGCGTAAATCGACAGCCGGCAGAACTCGGTGGGAAGCACCGGGACACTGTAGTCGTGCACATTGGCGTCCAGCGTAAATTTGAAATTACGGCCACGACAACCTAGCTGCGAAGACTCTAGTTGTCGTGGGCTTTCACTTCGAAATGGTTCGGCGGCGTAACACCCATCAGGTGCTCTACCAAGTAGTCCCAGCGGCGGCGAGCCAAATAGTCACTCCGTTCGCCGTGAAACATGTTCGGCACCAACAGCATGTCGAAGTTTTTGTTGGCTTTGATCAACGCGTCCACAAAGCGCATGGTACTGACCGGGTGGACGTTGTCGTCGACGTCGCCGTGTTCGATCAGCAGGTGGCCCTCGAGGCGACCCGCCATCGTTACATTCGACTGTTCAACATAATCCTTTTCGACCGGATAACCCTGATACAGTTCGTTCCACCACGCTTTGTCGAGACGTGCATCGTGATCGCCGGAAATCGTCACACCTACTTTGTAGAACTCCGGATGCACCAGCATTGCGTGTGCGGCTCCATAACCGCCCGCGGAAGTACCAAAGATTCCCACGCGCGTCACATCCATGAACGCGTATTTTGCTGCCATCTGCTGGATCATCGCCACATGATCTTCGAATGCGCCGCCCAGATTTCGATAGGAGTACTCGTGAAAGGCACGCGAACGGCCGGTCGTCCCACGACCGTCGATCATGACTACGATGAAACCGAGTTCCGCAACGGCCTGCAGCCCACCTCGATTGATGGCAGCTCCAAACGACTTCGGCACGAAAAATGCCTGCGGCCCGGTATAGACGTGCTCTACGATCGGGTATTTCTTCGCTGGATCAAAATTCGACGGGCGCCAGATCAATCCGTACAAGTCCCATTTGCCATCCGCGCTTTTCCCCTGGAACGGTTCCGGGAATTTCCATCCGGTCGCAGCGAGGGCACTGGCGTCAGCCTTCTCCAGGGCACGAACCTCTGAACCATCTTTAGTGCGCCGGAGAACCGAACCGCCGGGCAGGTCTGGCCGGGAATATGTATCCACAAAAAAAGTCTGGTCAGGCGAAATACTTACGGAATGGTTCGCATGTCCGGGTGTCAGCAGGGTCAGTCCCTTCCCGTCGAGTCCCACGCTGTAGAGGTGCGTCTGATAGGGGTCTTCGTCTTTTTCCAGCCCGGCCGCCAGAAAGTATACGCGGCGACTCTTCTCGTCTACGGACTCGATGCGATGCACAACCCATTGCCCTTTGGTGAGTTGGCTCGGCGCACCGCCTGATTTCTCGTTGTAGAGATAGAGATGATTCCAGCCGTCGCGCTCTGAGCACCACACGATTTCACCGCTCCCGCGCAGAAAGCGATAGCCGGTTTCGCCGGGGTCGACATATTTTTCCGATTCTTCGCGGATTACGACTTTTTGCTCGCCTGTTTCCGCATTTACCGTGCGGAGTTCAATGGATTTCACGCCCCGACTGTCATAGTCGTAAAAAAAGGACTTGCTGTCGGGAGACCACTCGAATCCCGGCCCTTCCTGAAATGGCAGTTCCAGCGGCGAGGTTTTGACGTCGAGCCGTTTTCCAGAAACCACGTCGAAGATAATCGGCTGAGCCGTTGCCAAGACTTCGCCTGGCAATGGATACACGTACGTGAACGCTTTTGGCCGCAGCTGATCTGGAGGAACAAACTGCAGGCTCGTAAATCTTCCGGAATTTCTGGAATCAAGGCGATAGGTCACCAGCTTCAACGAATCGGGAGACCAAAAAACCGCAGCATGCTGCTTAAGGTTCTCGGTACCTTGCTCCACCATCTGACCGAGCGAAGGCAACTCGGTGGCATAGTCCCAGCCGGCTACACCATCCGTAGTCAACTGGATGACTTGTCCCGTGGAAACATATCGCAGGGCAAGATTGTGGTCCTTGACGAAAGCCGCCCACTGCCCGTTTGGCGATAGTTCTTCGAAGCGATCGCGTTTCTTTTCCGGCGTCGGCTTGCATTCGTACCGATCCAGTGAACAACTCCAGACCTCTTGAGCAACGCGGAACTGAATCGCCTTCTCAGCGTCGACAAATTCAAGCTCCTCAAACGGCAATTGGGAGGCGATGATTTCTCGTTTCGACGCCTTTGCAAGGCTCGTGGCTAGACGGTCGTGATCGAAAGCAGGCTCACTCGAATTTTTCTCCGAATCGACGAGCACGAACCGTATGCCCTTCGCGTCGGAGACGCGATACCAGAAACGACTGGTTTTCTCGACCCAATGCGGCTGTACTTCGCCGAAATTTATAAGCTTGCGGTGCCCGCCAGTTTGAAACAACGCAGCACGCTGGTAGTCTTGCGGTGTGCCCTGAGCTCCGATGCGCTGCGGAACGACAGCGAACGAGACGGCAGCGAGTAACCATAAGAAAAGACTAGGCTTCATGGCGGACCCCCAGTACTGGATATTGTATACATATATACTGCACTGTTGTACTTTAATCTCACACTTTACCTAGGAGCATCTTTGCATTCCGCGTCAGACATATCGCGCCGTCATTGGCTTGCCGGTATCGGTGGAGCTCTTGCTTTTTCTGTTCTTCCCGCCCGTGCCGCTGTCCCGGGAAGTTCAGTGCGTTTTGCCGACATCGCGCGCCAATCCGGCATCCGGTTTCGTCACGACAATGCGGCGTCCCCGGAAAAATATTTAATCGAAACGATGGGCGCTGGATGTGGGTGGATTGATTACGACCAAAACGGGCTGATGGACCTATACCTCGTAAATTCGGCCGCTACACAGCTCTATCAGCCTTCGGCTCCGCCGCGCGGCTCGCTGTATAAAAACAATGGTGACGGAACATTTGCAGACGTCACAGCCAGGGCGGGAGTTGCAGCGGAAGGCCTTTTCGGAATGGGCGTGGCCGTCGGCGACTACGACAATGATGGCTTTCCCGACTTGCTGCTGCTTGGCTATGGCCGGAGCATTCTCTATCACAACAATGGAGATGGAACCTTCACCGACGTCACCGCGAAATCAGGAGTCGCCAACCTCGGTCGTTGGGCATCAAGCGCGGCATGGTTTGACTATGATAACGACGGCAAGCTGGATCTGGTCATTGCAAACTACGTGGATTGGTCGCCGGAGCGAAATTTCTGGTGCGGCGATCGAAGTCCCGGCATGCGCAGCTATTGCCATCCGGACGTGTACCACGGCCAGCCACCAACTCTGTTTCATAACAATGGCGATGGCACCTTCACTGATGTAAGTCTTCGTTCAAGAGTTGGTCTCAAGGGCGGCAACGGCCTGGGCGTTGTCACCTTCGACTACGACAACGACGGCTGGCAGGACATCTTCATCGCCAACGACCACATGCCGAACTATCTGTTTCACAACAATCGCGACGGAACTTTCAGTGAAGTTGGATATGCTGCGGGCGTTGCAGTTGGCATCGACGGGCAATTCGAAGCAGGCATGGGCGCCGACGCCGCCGACACAACCGGACGCGGACGCATGGACTTGATTGTTACTCACCTGGACCAACAACTCGCCCGCCTCTATCAAAATCAGGGCGACTCGTCATTCGAAGACGCCACTTTCCGTTCCAAACTTTCCTACGCGACATTTCGCTCCAGCGGCTTCGGAACCCGCTTTCTCGATTACGACAACGACGGCTCGGCTGACCTCTTCATTGCCAATGGTCATGTTCTTGACAATATCGAAAAGTATCATTCCCAAACTCGCTATGCAGAACCCAAGATGATGTTCCGCAATCTCGGCAACGGTGTTTTTGAAAATGTGAGCGCTGCGCTCGGACCGGATCTGCAAGAACCGTTCGTGAGCCGAGGCGTCGCGGTCGGAGATTTCGACAACGACGGCGATCTCGATATTCTGGTCAGCAACAATGGCCAGCCGCCGCAACTCCTTCGCAATGACGGCGGGAACGCGAATCACTGGCTTCAACTTTTTCTAATCGGTACCAAATCCAATCGTGATGCGGTCGGCGCGCGAGTAAAGGTTGTCGCCGGCGATCTGACTTTCTACGATCAACGAAAGGGAGGAATGAGCTATCAGTCCGCGCAAGATCCGCGCCTGCATTTCGGCTTGGGTCAGCGGTCGAAAATCGACTCCGTCGACATCTTCTGGCCTAGCGGCGACACTACGAGACTCACGAACCCACAAGCCGATCGCATAATTTCCGTGCAGGAAGGAAAGGGAATCGTCGAACGCCCATTTCCTGAAGTCAAGTGGCCCTAACGTGTGTCGATGGGCTCGATTACGAAGGCTACGGCACAGGCTTCCGTTCTCCGGGCGCCGAATAAATCCTGGCGGCCTCGTCTACGTTCAACTTCGCGAGCATCGCCAGCATCTCGTCAGCCCGCGTTGAATCTCCGCGTTTCCGATAGAGTGCGCTCAAGTGCCGGTAAACCGCAGGACTTGCAGGATCCAGACCTCTCCCTCTTTCCAAGTGCATCAGCGCCTCGTCAAGTTGGTCTTTCATAAGCAATAAATATCCCAATGAAACCTGCGCGCTTGCGTTTCCCGGCCTTCGCTCAACAGATTTCCGCAATGCGGTTTCCGCTTCAACGAACTCAGCTTGCCCAGGCGTGGCTCCCTCGCGCAGCAGCGCATCGCCCAGAATCGCCAACACCAGATCATTCGCACGACTCTCTCGTGCCGCCGCCCGGCCAATTCGAATCGTCTCCGCCAGATTGCCCGCGTAAAAACTCTTTTGTGTCTCCGCCAGCACGGCAATCTCGCTGCGTGGCGCAAGATCGCGAGCCAAATCAAATTCCTTCGTGCCTTCATCCAACCGATCCAGGCGCGCGAGAAAGTATCCCTTCTGATAATGCAACCTGGCCGAGGCTGGCAGACGCTGCAACCCCAGGGCGACCACTCGCAAGCCAAACTCAAACTCACGCTGCTCGGTACAGGCATCGGCGACAAACGCGTACATCTTCTCGTTCTCGGGAGCCAATTCCGCGGCTCTGGTTATAGCGTTCCACGCCTGGTCTTTCTGTCCGTTCAAGACCAATGCTTGCGCCAGCAAGTTTTCTACCGGCGCAGTATCGTGCCTCTCGCCCCGCAATTTTTCTAATATGGGAATCGCTTCCGCCGCTCGCCTGGTGCCTACGTAGCACAGGGCCAGGTTGAACTCCAACGCATAAGGATCTTGGGAACGCCCTCGCGCCGCCAAAAAAAGGGGAATGGCCTCGGCAAACATCCCGCGCCGGGTCAACTCGATTCCCCGCTGTAGTTCCTGTTCTTCCTCTGAACTTACGCCTTGCGCACGCAGTGGCTCTTGCTGCCCATATGCAGTTTGTCCGCACCCGAGTCCCGCCGCGATCGCGCCAATCGTCGCCGCAACTCTGATCGCGCGGAAAGCTCTCCCCCGGCTCAGCCTGGGCTTCATTTTCCTTCTCCCTCTACGATGGTCACATAGTGGTTGGCAGACAATCCGGTGAACTTCTCCACGCGCCCGCTCGGTTCCGGCCACTTCACCTCCAGCCAGTCTAGACTTGTATGCGCGCCCAACCCCAAAACGACACGCGGATCATGTGAGGACAAATAACTCCCTCCACCGACTTTCACCATACTCCGCTTCAAATCTCCGGCTTGGTAGGTAAGCCGGGTGCCTATTGCGTCCACATTCGCTTTCCGCCCCACCAGGCGAACACCAATCCAGTGATTTTTCCGCCCGGCGACGTTACGCAGCAGCATCGGCGCTCCGTTGTTGGCGCTCACCAGCACGTCAACTGCACCGTCATTATCAAAATCGCCCAGTGCCAATCCACGCGCCGCCAGCCTGCGAGAAAAAACTTGTCCGCTCTGCGCGCTCACGTCCTGAAACTTTTTGCCATCTCCTCGAAACAGCAGTAACGATTCCTCATACGTGACATCTTGCATTCGCCGCTCCACCATCAGGTCTGGATGCCCATTGCACAAAATCAAATCCAGGTCCCCGTCATTGTCATAGTCGAAGAACTTCAGCCCCCACCCGCTCAGCAATTTGGTGGACGCCGCTATTCCCGTCACCGCCGCCACATCGGTAAAGGTTTCGTCCTTAGTGTTGCGATACAGCGAAAACGACTCGTGATCGACATTGGCCACGAACAAATCCAATTGGCCATCCTGATCATAGTCTCCCGCGTCCACACCCATACCCGAGCGCGCTAAACCAAAGCTTCCAAATCCGACACCTGCCAGTCCGCCAATCTCTTCAAACCGGCCCTTCCCGCGGTTCGCAAACAGAAAATTCGGCACTGTGTCGTTCCCCACAAAAAGGTCCATCCACCCATCATTATTAATGTCAGCCGCCACTACGCCCCAGGCTTTCGCCAACGAATTTGCGATACCGCTCTCCTGGCTGACGTCTGCGAACGTTCCATCTCCATTGTTATGAAACAGCCGGCACGAAATTGGCGTAAACGGCGTCGGCTTGCAGTACCACCGGGCGTGTGCCGGCCCATATCCGCAAAAGATGTTCTTGCTCTTGTCGAACTCGCAGAATCTGCAAACGAACAGGTCCAGGCGACCGTCGTTATCGTAGTCAAACCAGACCGCACTGGTGCTCCAACCCGGCGAAGCCACGCCGGCCTTCTCGGTCACATCCTCAAACGTTCCATTGCCTCGATTTCGATACAAAATACTTCGGGGATATTGCGTGACATACAAGTCCGGCAGCCCGTCGCCGTCATAATCTCCCACGGCAACACCCATGCCGTACGCATTCCCAGGCACTCCGGCCCTCATCGTTACGTCGGTAAACGTTCCATCGCGATTGTTGCGATACAGTGCATTTCGTAACGGCGATTTTGGCGTATAGAAATCGCATGCCCCGCTGTTTACCAGATAAATATCCATCCACCCGTCGTTGTCATAGTCGACGAATGCGCAGCCCGCACCTACGGTCTCCGGTAGATACATATCCGCCGATTGTCCGTTCACATGTTTCCAGGAGATCCCGCTCAACGACGCAGGCACTTCTTCGAACGCCGCCGATGTTGGTGGCGAGCCTCGCCACAGCGCCGCGCTCAGTCCGCCGTGAGCATACGCCGCCACAGTCGAACGCCCCAACGTTTCAAGCAGCCTTCGCCGGGTCATCATCGTTGGCGTCATCTCATTTGTGCTGCTAGTCTTTTTCTTAGTTGCGGTGAGGTGTTCCCGGTGCGTTCTTCGTCAGTTCTTGTTGAATTGACAATTCACGTGTCGCTTCCGGCTTGCGTCCAATCCTCGAATATGCGGTTGCCAACTGATAGTGCCCCGCCGGATCCCCCGGCGCCATCGACGTATACCTCTGCAAAGGTACAACTGCTTCTGCAAAGCGCTCTGCGGCGTTCAGCGACATTCCCAGCGCGAGAAAAGCCTCGGCAAATTCTGCATCTCGCTTCGATGCGGCCGCGAAGTGCTTGATCGCCGGCTCCCATTCTCCATTTCGCCGTGCGATCTCGCCCAGCAGGAATTCGGCGGACGCATTCGTCGAATCAACTTTCAATTCCTCGTTGAATTCTGCCTTCGCCTTCGCCGTATTCTCCGCGCTGTCCGGCATGGAGAGATAAACTCGCCCCAGGCGGTAATGAGCCCCGGGAGTTTTTGGTTCTCGTTCAAGAATGCCACGATACTCCGCCGCTGCCTCGTCCCACTTTCCTTGCGATTCCAGTGCCTCCGCCTGCAGCTGGTGTGTCTGAGGCGAATCCGGCGCCGTCTTCTCCAGTTCCTGCGAAGCCCGCGATGCCAGCTCCGAGAAATAGTGCGTCGCCAGGTAAAGCGCACGAGGGTCTTGCGGAAACTCCTTGTTTAGAAAAAATAGCGCGTCCGCCGCCGTCTCTTTCTGGTCCAGACTCATCGCACACCGCGCCGCCGACATCGCGACGTTATACCGTAACTCCTGCTCCGCGACACTTCGCATTGCCTTCTTCAGCAGCGGCAAAGCCTCTGGGCAGTGCCCCGTCATCGCCAGGTCCACTCCCTTCTTCCCCGTCGCAAATGCCGAGGCTCCAGCCGTCGTGCGCACCGCTGGTCGCGAGCTTGCTTCCTGGCCATAAACCAACGCGCCTGGCCACACAAGCAGGCCAAGCCATCCAACGAACGCTGCGGCAATTGTGGTATTCATTCGCTAGTCCAACCTGGCAGCTCCTTGGCTACTCGGTTCCGCTGCAGACCGTAAGTATACGCTGTGCCTTTGCGTTGAAGCCTCAGCGTCAATGGCTCTCCTACCCTCGTCGGCTTCTGCCGTTTGCTCGCGGCTCTCATACTGAGTGATGCGACGGTTCCCTGAAAACGAACATTCCCTGAGCGCTTACTACCGCGCCCAGGGAACGCCCTTGGGGTGCTCAGTTGCCTGAGCGGGGGGTAAAGTGAAAAAGCGGTTTCAAAAGCTGATGTTTGCCCGAAACTCGATCAACCGGGCGCCGCCGTTATTTGGATTGCCCGTCACCATTGATTGCGTGCCTGCCGTGGCAAAGGCCGAAGAGCTGATATTGGTACTTCCTATGTACGTACGTGGACCTCCCGGAGTCGCCCAATTCGGATGATTGAAGACGTTCAGCATCTGCGCCTGCAGACTGAATCGGACCCGTTCGGTAATCGGAATTGACTTGGCAATCGACAAATCGTCGTTCCACAGGTGTGGGCCGTATAACCACAGGTTTGTGCCGAATGTTCCCGCTGTCGTGTTTTGGCAAACTCCACCAATCTGGCTATTACAATTCCCCGACGACGAGGAGAAGAGACTTGGATTGATCAAGGAAGCGTAGGCGTTTCCAGTGGAGAACACGCCGACCGCGTTTTGCAATTGAGACTTGGTGATCCCGTTCAACACGAATCCGCCGTCTCCATAATCGTTGAACGTGTTGTACCCACCGGTAACTTGGAACGGGAATCCAGTTTCAAAGGTGAAGATCGTGCCGAGGGTCCACCCGCCGACCAACTTGTCGACAATCCCCTTTTGGTTCAGGAACTTCTTTCCGCTGCCGAAGGGAAGATCGTACGTGCCGCTGCCATGCACCACATGCCGGAGATCGAACGCGGTAGGAGCATAGTTATCGCGAATGTTCCGCATCGTGAACAAGTTCACCACGCCGGTCCATTGGTTGTCCGCCTGCACGCCCAATGTGTGGCTCCAGGTATAGTTCACGTCAAATTGCATTCCATGCCACTGCTTTTGCCGGAAATCCACTTGCAGAGCGTGATAGTTACCGTACCCAGCCGCATCGAGGTAAGAAGCCTTCGCAGCCTGGTCCCCGTAAAGAGTGAACCCGTAGCCGTCCGCTAAAGGATTGGCCTGGAAGAAATTCACGGGGTATTGGCCTGGCGAAGTATATCCGTATTGATCGGCGCAAGGCGTCAACGACGAGCCGACCAAGTTGCAGATGTATGGCACAGTGCCAAAAGGGTGCGAAAGCGAGTTCGCTAACGCACCCGCTGCCCCTTGATTCAAATCAATTATGAAACCGCTGTTCGTATAATCCGCCCCCGGCGTACATCCGGAGGCTCCAGGAGGACACCCGAATGCGGCATCGAAAATCGGCAACGCCTGCTGCCCTGTATAGCCGTTATTCGCAAATGAATTGATTCCATGTGCCTGGTTAATCGCCAAGTTCGCCTGAGCCGCCTTGAATTCACCCAGAAATCCGTTTTCGACCGTATTCACTTCGTTGGTGTTGAGGCTGAGCCACTGATGTACGGAGCGATGCCCCATATACCGTACTTCCAGCACGTTGTTCCTTCCGATCTGCCTCTGGATTCCCAAATTCCATTCCTGCAGATAAGGTTGTGCGATGTGCGGATTGATTCCGGCGCCACCAAAGTAGTAATTCCAGGTGTAAGTCGATTGCGGAATGCTCGTCGAATACGCCGCCGGCGAATACGAATAACTGGGGAGGGTATCTCCCAATGATAGACTACCCGGAGTAAACGTTCCCGTACCACCCCCATTGGCTGCCTGCAGAGCAAAGAATTGGAAGAACGCCAATCCATGATTCGAAGCGTTGTTCCAAAAATACTGATAGGGTTCTGTGAACCGCTTGATGTCGAATCCCGCTCGGATTACGGTGTTATCGCCGCCGAGTAACTTGCCCAGAATCCCTTCCGAACCTCTGGGATTCCACGCCAATCCAATGGAAGGCTGCGGCGTCTTATTCCACGGCGCGTATTGGTGAGCGTTCGCGTCATAAGTGGGATTGGTGATGCCCGTTAACGTTCCGGGCTGAAACAGATTGCCCACACCCGAAGGGCCGTACATCGATTCGATCGACGCTCCATGGTACGCGCTCGTCAGGTCGTGGTCGTCCCCGATAAAATCCCAGCGCAACCCGTAATTTAACGTCAGGCGCGGCGTGAGCCGATACGCATCCTGCCCGTACAGCCCCCAGCCCTTTTGCAGTTCGTCCAGGTTATACGCCGAGCCTGCCGTGGTTGCATATTGTCCGGTCTTTGCATCGTAGGGGAATCCGCTGCCGACTGGCCCCACGCCCGCGATGCGGCCCACCAGAATGGAGTAAAGGTTCTCCGCGTTCGTACGGTCAAATTCCGATGCCCCTGCAAAGTAACTTTGGAACTGTGCGTATGCCGGATCGCCGTTCACCAAACCCAGCGTGAGGTTCGGAATTCCGTCTGGCGGGTTCCAGTAGTGGTCCTGTTCACGATAGAAATTAAATCCAAACGAAATTGTGTGATTCTTGTGGCTCCACGTGGCGTTATCACTGAAATTGATAATCGGATAGTAGGTCGTTACCGGCAAATTAAACGCCTGCCCCGATCTCGCAATGGGCCAGCTAACCTGCGGCTCCGTGTCCCAGCTCGGATTTGTCCCGGTCGAATACCAGAACGCGTTGTAGTAGTAGCCCGCTCGGAATTGATTGATCAGCGTCGGTGTAATCGTCCAGTTCACTCCGAAAGATCCAATGTAGTTGTTGCTTTTGTAGTTTCCAAGCTGGTCGGAAAAGCCCGATCCTGGAAAAAATGGCGCAGCCTGACCTGGCTGGTTGGCTTTCGTATTTTCAAACGAAAAATCCAGCCGGATCTTTTGCGACAAGTTGTAGTCCACTCGAAATGCCGGATAGTAGGTCGTGACCGGTGAAGTTACCAGCCAATTGACGGTGTTGATGTTTGGATCCGACGTGGGCGTTACAGCACCACCGCTCACGGCCGTATTGATCAGGCCCAGCTGCGATGCCGTCTGCGTATTTACGATGGTTGGCAGTCCAGCTGGCTGCGCAACCTGCGTGAACAAGTTCACCTGACTTCCGTCTTGCATCGTGTAGATGCCTTGCTGTGCTGCCGCCGTCAGGAATGGAGCGCTCGTCGTGTAGCCCCCGGGTTGCTTGGCCATCGAGAACGAGGCAAAGAAAAACAATTTGTCTGAAATAATTTTCCCGCCTACGCTTCCCCCGAATTCGTTCAGAATGAGCGGGTTCCGCGGCAGCCCTTCGGCATTGTTCATCCAACTGTTGGCGTTCAGCGCCGCGTTCCGGAAATCTTCGAACACCCGGCCATGAAAATCGTTTGCGCCGCGCCGCGTCACAAAGTTCACCTGCATTGCCGCCATGCCTAGTCCTTGGCTCAAATCCACCTGGCCGGTTTGCACCGTCATTTCTTGGATGTCTTCTAGCCTCGCCTCGAGTCCTGGCGCTGCGTTTCCACTGAATTTCATGCGGCTTGTCGACGACACTACGCCGTCAATCGTGTTCGATTGTGCGATCAGCGGTACGCCGTTCCATGTGCCACCCGCATCGGCCGTGCCTCCGTATCCGGGGGTCAAGAATGCGAACGCACTTACATCTCGCCCTTGTAGCGGCAAGTCTTCGATCTGCTTGAGATCAATCGTTGTACCAATCGCGTTCGAGGTAGTCTCGACCAGCGGAGCGGCTTCTTCATGAACCTCCACCACAACATCCGGTGTGCCTATCTTCAGCGTAACGTTGACATCCGTCACTCGCCCGGCTTGTACCTTTACCCGATCCAGCACCGTCTTCTGAAAACCAGCCTTGTTGACCGTCAACCCGTAATTGCCAATCGGCAAATTCACAAAGGTATAACTACCGTCCTGCGAGCTCGTTGCAGTACGCACGTCATTGGTTGCAGCGTCGCGCAATTCCAGCTGTGCATCTGACACGACAGCGCCTGACGGATCCAAGATCAAGACCGTGACCGTACCGGAGGTCGCCGTCGCTTGGCCGTGAAGCCCGGGCGCCGCAATCAAGACGCAAAATGCGGACGCGATGAACATCATTGTCAATTGTGCTGCCTTAGTCACAAGCCCCATGTGAAAAATCCTCCTCGCAAAACACGCCTTCCAGAAACTGGACAATTTATGTGCTGGCCCGTGCTGCGGCCGGAGATCGCACTGACGGCAGACTGTTTCTTGAAGGTAGGAAAAGACTCGCGCTCAGGCGCGCCCGAAATATTTTCTTCAGAGGCTTGAACAAGTAAACGTTTGCTCACTGAACGGCCCCACCCCAAGAACGAGAGCCTGCAAGAATTTTCGTATTCTGTATACAATATGTAATGCTGTCAAGCCTTTTTTCCATCATTCTCCGTCGGGGAGCCGTAGAACTTCAGAACCTCCTATAAAGTGCTTATATTCAATAGGTTTTGGAAAATACTTTACGAGCGGCAAAGGCGATTTTGAAGGCTAAAGATGTTCTGGCAAAACAGTACTTTGTATATTATATTCAATTTTATGACGGACGTACCAACGTCCTTCCGGGAGAATCCTTGTGACTTTGACGAAAACCTTCATTCTCTTGCAGGCTAGTCTTTGCGTCTCGCTGTTCGTCACCAGCCAGGCCCAAAACCCAGCACAGCGCTTCGAGCAAAGAATCGTCAAAATCCAACCGCTTTCCCTCGACAGTGTCAGGCTTACGGGGGGCCCTCTCAAGACGGCTCAGGAGCTGGACGCGGAATATCTGCTCGATTTGAGACCGGATCGAATGTTGGCATTTTTGCGGGAGCGCGCCGGACTGCAACCCAAAGCAAAAGGATACGGGGGCTGGGACGGTTCTGGCCGTCAACTTACCGGTCACATCGCCGGCCACTACTTGTCGGCAGTTAGCCTGATGTGGGCTGCAACCGGCGACCCGCGCTTCAAGGAACGGGCCGATTACATCGTGCACGAGCTAAAAGAGATTCAGGACAAACAGGGCGACGGCTACCTGGGAGCCCTTGCGGACAAAGATGGCGTCGATGGAAAAGTGCGCTTTGAAGAATTGTGCAAAGGAAGCATCAGATCTGGCGGTTTCGATTTGAACGGCCTCTGGTCGCCCTGGTACGTGGAGCACAAGATTTTCGCCGGTCTGCGTGATGCATACCGGCACACGGGCAATCGCACTGCGCTCGAAGTCGAAGTGAAATTTGCGGCGTGGACGGAACACATCGTTGGAAGCTTAGGCGATGAACAACTGCAGAAAATGCTGAACACCGAATTCGGCGGAATGAACGAAGTCCTGGCCGATCTCTACGCCGATACCGGCGATTCCCGGTGGCTCGCACTCTCCGACAAATACCAGCACCGCGCGATCATTGATCCACTCGCGAAAGGGCAGGACATACTCGGGGGCAAGCATGGCAACACCCAGGTACCGAAGCTGCTCGGTTCGCTTGAACGCTTTATCTACACCGGAAACGAAGCGGACTATCGAGCAGCGAGTTTTTTTTGGGACCAGGTGGCGCTGCACCATAGTTTTGCCACTGGCGGTCACGGAAGGAACGAGTATTTCGGCCCACCCGACAAGTTGAACGACATGGTTGACGGGCGTACCGCAGAAACCTGCAACGTCTACAACATGATCAAGATGGCGCGCGCATTGTTCTCAGTAAATCCGGATATTCGTTATGCGGACTTTCACGAACGAGCTCTCTTTAACCATATTCTCGCATCGCAGGATCCGAAGGACGGACGGGTTTGTTACATGGTGCCGGTAGGGCGCGGCGTGCAGCACGAATACCAGGATAAATACGAAGACTTTACCTGTTGCGTGGGAACCGGTATGGAAAGCCACGCGCTGCACGCCTACGGGATTTACTACGAGTCGACCGATAAGCTCTGGGTGAACCTATACGCTCCATCGACTGCGGTGTGGCAATCGGCCGGCATCAAACTGGAAATGGCCACGGACTTTCCTGCCGGCGAGTCGGCCACGCTGCGAATTCTCTCCGGGCCGCCCAAGAACTTTACGCTGGCGCTGCGGCGCCCTTATTGGGCAGGAGCAGGATTTCGCGTGAGCGTGAACGGTAAGCCGCTCGCAGACATTGCCAAACCCGATTCCTATGTTGAGATCAGCCGCGTATGGAAGACCGGCGACAAGGTGGAACTCGTGTTGCCCAAGACTCTCCACACCGAACCGCTTCCCGATAATCCAAGTCGCATGGCCATACTGTGGGGTCCTCTGGTGCTGGCCGGGGATCTGGGAGCGGAACGTAAAGGCAATTCGGAAGAACAACAAAGCGTTCAGCCGCTCGCGCCTGTCCTCGTCGCCGGAGCACTGCCAGTCGACAATTGGCTAAAGCCAGTGACGGGTAAACCGGGCGAGTTCCGTACAACCGATGTCGGCCCGGGTCCGGACATTGATTTTGTTCCCTTTTACCGATTGCCACGCCGGCGATACGCGATCTACTGGGACGTCTTCACGCCGGAAGAATGGCGCAAGAAATCGGAAGCGTACAAGGCGGAACAAGCCCGGAAAGGGAAACTCGAAGCTGCGACGGTGGCTTTCGCGCAGCCCGGCCAGATGCAAGCGGAGCGAGACTTCAACCAACAGGGCGACGACACCACTCCTTTCGAGCTCGAAGGACATTACGGAAGACGCGGATCGAAATGGTTTTCCTTCGACATACCTGTGGAAGCTGGCCATCCGATGACGCTCATCGTCACCTACAGCAACGAAGCGCGGCGGAACGGCTCATTCAACGTATTGGTGGACGCGACAAAAATCGGCGAGAGGATCACTGAACACAAAAGCCCCGAAGAGGAAGTTCGGTTCAGCGATGTCGCATATCAGCTGCCAGCCTCGCTAACCGACGGCAAGAAGAAGGTCACCGTTCGATTCGAGGCTGCCGAGGGCCAGGAAATATCGGGCATATTCGGGCTGCGGATGATTCGAGGCGACGCCGACCGCTAATGGCACCTATGCAGACTGTACAGAAGACTCTCGTTTCACCCACACTTTCTTCCCGCTTCGCGCGTATACGCGTCGTCGACTCGCACACGGGCGGTGAACCGACGCGGGTCGTTGTGTCAGGTGGGCCAGCTCTCCCGAAGGGCAGCGTGGGCCAAAGCCTGGAACACCTGCGCGATAACCTCGACGCCTTTCGAACCGCTACGATCAACGAGCCGCGCGGCTCGGACATTATTGTAGGGGCGCTACTTTGTGAACCGGAATCCCCCGCGAGCGCGACCGGTGTCATTTACTTCAACAATGTCGGGTATCTCGGAATGTGCGTCCACGGCACGATAGGAGTTGTGGTGACCCTGGCACATCTGGGGCAAATCAGCACCGGAACCCACCAAATTGAATCGCCGGTCGGAACGGTGAACGCGACACTCCACGAAAATGGCGAAGTAACTGTCGCCAACGTCGCGAGTTATCGGCATCTAAAGCACTTAGCAGTCAACGTTCCGGGCTATGGAAAGATTTATGGCGACGTCGCGTGGGGCGGCAACTGGTTTTTTCTAGTGGACCACTCTCCAGTAGAACTTCTCGCGGAAAATGTTGCTGATCTAACGGATTTCGCCTGGGCAATCCGACAGGCGCTCGAGCGAAACAAGGTTACCGGCCGCGACGGACAAGAAATCGATCACGTGGAACTCTTTGGAGACTCAAAGCTCCCAGGTGTGGACAGCAAGAATTTTGTTTTGTGCCCCGGGAAGGCGTATGACCGGTCGCCATGCGGAACGGGAACCAGCGCGAAACTTGCGTGTCTCTATGCCGACGGCAAGTTACAGCCGGGACAGGTATGGCGCCAGGAAAGCATCGTGGGCAGCGTCTTTGAAGGGAGCGTCCGCGTTGAGGACGGACGAGTGCTGCCCAGCATCAAGGGCTCGGCATTTATTACTTCTGAGGCCGAGCTGCTGCTGGATTCCGCGGATCCCTTCCGCAACGGTTTGTTTGCATGACGATGTCCGCCGACGTGGTCATTGTCGGCGCAGGCATCGTGGGAACCGCCTGCGCTTATGAACTGAGTTGCGAAAAGTTCCGAGTCATCGTCGTGGACGCCGAAGGAATCGGAATCGGAGCGACAGCAGCGGGAATGGGCCATCTGGTGGCGATGGATGATTCCGAAGCTCAGTTTCGCCTGACGCGATATTCGCAGACGCTTTGGCACCAAATGGCTGAGCAACTGCCCAAGTCGGTCGAGTACGAATCTTGCGGAACAATCTGGGTGGCCGCTAACGAAGACGAAATGGAAGAGGTCCATCGAAAGCATCTTTACTACGAGCAACGAGGCATGCACTGCGAGATTCTGGATGAAAAGACGTTACGACAGGCTGAGCCAGCTCTGCGTGGCGGTTTGCCGGGAGGATTGCTGGTGGCCGCCGACGCGGTGATCTACCCACCGTGCGCCGCCACATTTTTTTGCGGGCGAGCCGAAGCACTTGGCGCGCAATTGCTCATTGGCAGACGCGCGACGTCGATTGGGAACGAAAAAGTCTTGCTGGAAGATGGAACCACACTGACCTCAAAGATTATCGTCAACGCGGCAGGCGAGGCGGCGCGGAACCTGATGCCTCAGCTGCCGATTCGTCCACGCAAGGGACACCTGGTTATTACGGACCGTTATCCAGGAAAAATACGGCACCAATTGGTGGAACTCGGTTATCTAAAAAGCGCCCATTCCACAATCGCCGATTCCGTTGCATTCAACGTCCAGCCACGAGTCACCGGACAAATTCTGATCGGTTCGTCGCGACAATACGACGCAACCGACACGGCGGTCGAGCCGCAAATAGTGGCGCGCATGTTGCACCGAGCATTCGAATATTCGCCAGTACTCGAGACAATTTCCGCCATTCGTGTCTGGACCGGCTTTCGCGCAGCTACGCCGGACAAATTGCCGCTGATCGGACCTTGGTCGGAAGATCCCTCCATGTTTATCGCCGCCGGACACGAAGGCCTGGGCATCACCACATCGCTCGGGACCGCGAAACTGGTGGCTGACTCGCTGCTGGGTCGAGCTTCACGGATTCCGATCGAGCCGTACTTGCCGGCCCGCCAGATGCGAGAGGCAACTCATGCCTGAAAGGGTCGTGGTGTACCTGAGAGGAAAACAGATCGAGGTGCCCGCGGGAACATCGGCGGCAGTGGTTGCAATCACCCGCGACGTGCACTGCCGCACTTCCTTCGACGGACAAATACGCGCCCCCCTTTGCGGAATGGGAATCTGTTTCGAATGCCGAATGAAGATCAACGGCAAGCCACACGTGAAGAGCTGCCAGGTAATTTGCACGGACGGAATCGAAATTGAGTCCGATGACTAACAGACGCAAATTCGAATGCGACGTGGCTGTGATTGGCGCAGGCCCCGCGGGAATCGCGGCGGCAACCGCGGCCGCCGAAGCAGGCAAATCCGTCGTGCTCCTGGACGACAACTCCGTACCAGGGGGACAGGTCTGGCGGGGTGGCAAGCCATCTGATGAGAGCCCGGCGGCGGCGCAATGGCTTACACGACTTCAGCGGACAACCGCACGCCAAATTTTTGGAGCGAGTGTTTTTCAGATATCGAAAACTCGCCTGGAAGCGGAAACCGCAACCGGAACGATTGATGCTCTGTTCGAAACGTTGATTCTTGCCACCGGAGCGCGCGAACGATTTTTGCCCTTTCCGGGCTGGACGCTGCCCGGCGTAGTAGGCGCCGGCGGACTGCAGGCCCTGATCAAGTCGGGCCTTCCGGTCTCCGGAAAGCGCATCGTCATTGCCGGAACCGGGCCTCTGTTGGTTGCCGTTGCGGCGTATGCGAAGCAGAAAGGTGCAATCGTCGTTTGTATTGCTGAACAAACTTCTTGGACTAAGTTCGCGGAATTCGGAGTCTCGGCTTTGCTCTCCGGCCAAAAATCCAGGCAGGCGTTGAACCTTCTGTGGCAGACGCACGGAATTCCACACTGGAAAAACTCATGGCCCGTGGCTGCGTTAGGTACCACCCACATTCAAGCCGTGAGACTTTCACATAACGGCAAGCAGAGCGAAATCCCTTGCGACTATCTGGCCTGCGGATTCCATTTGGTGCCCTCCACCGAACTCGCCCAACTCTTAGGCTGTAATTTGAAGAATGGCTTCGTTGCAGTCGACGAGTTTCAGCGAACTTCGTTGCCCGGCATACTCTGCGCTGGCGAGAGCACAGGAATCGGCGGAGTGGAAAAGTCTCTGCTCGAAGGACAAATTGCCGGACTCGTCAGCTCAGGCCAACTTGACCGGGCTCGCGATCTTGCACCGGCGCGCGCCACTACGCAGCGGCACGTCAACTCGATCACGCAGGCTTTCGCTCTGCGCAAAGAGCTCAAGGCGCTTCCCGAAGAAAATACCCTGGTATGCCGTTGCGAGGATGTGGCGTTCGGAAAGCTGCAGCAACATTCATCGTGGCGCACCGCCAAACTCCAGACACGGTGTGGCATGGGTCCGTGCCAGGGAAAAGTATGCGGAGCGGCTGCCGAGTTTTTGTTTGGATGGAAGATAGTCTCGATTCGTCTGCCAGCGGTCCCTGTTTCCTGCGCTAGCCTGGCCACTCTTTCAGTCGGCGCAAAATCAGAAACAATCCGAGGAGGATTGCAATGAAGTGGAGCGGCGTAATGCCTGCCATCACTACCTGCTTCGATGAAGCGTATCAGGTGGATCACAAATTCGTGGCTGAACACGCGCGATGGCTAATCATAAACGGTTGTAACGGTATTGTGGCCTTGGGCTCATTGGGCGAGGGCGCGACCCTGAAGCATGATGAGAAGATTGAGGTCCTGAAAACGTTGTGCTCAGCCCTGCAGGGAAGCGCGCCTGTCGTCGCTGCCATTTCCGCACTTTCGACGGACGAAGCGGTCGCACTGGCGAAAGGAGCTCAGGCGGCGGGCTGCGAAGGCCTGATGATCCTGCCGCCGTACGTCTATAAAGGTGATTGGCGAGAAATGAAAGCGCATGTGACTGCGGTGTTACGCGCGACGCCGCTGCCCGGAATGCTCTACAACAACCCCGTCGCTTACGGCACGGACTTCACCCCCGAACAGATTGCCGAGCTTGCGAACGAGTTTTCGAACCTTTCGGCCGTAAAAGAATCGAGCACGGATGTGCGCCGGGTAACAGCGATTCGCGCGTTGCTGAAAGATCGGTTGGCAATTTTTGTCGGCGTGGACGATGCCATCCTCGAAGGAATCTCCGCCGGTGCCTGCGGCTGGGTCGCGGGACTGGCCGATGCATTGCCACGCGAATCTGTCGATCTCTTTGATCATGGAATTGCCGGCAGAACTCCGGAAGCATTTGAGCTCTATAAGTGGTTTCTGCCCCTTCTGCGATTGGACACGGTGCCAAAGTTCGTTCAACTCATTAAACAAGTACAGCAAGAACTGGGCGTTGGGAGCGCGCGGGTACGAGCACCCAGGTTTGAAGTAGTTGGCGAAGAATTGGAATGCACTCGCAAGTTGGTTCGTGAAGCTATGAAGAATCGTCCAAGCCAAGCCAGTTCAGCTCTGCAGATTCGCTAATCAAAGGACGGAGACATTGAGTATTCAGATTCTCGGTAGGTCGTTGATTGGTTTCCGCGACGGCGCAAGGACTGGAAATGTCTTTCGCGCTGTGGCCCCGGGCTCAGGAACCGCGCTTGCTCCTGAATTTCATTCGGCGACTGTCGCAGACACCGAAGCGACGGTGAAACTTGCCGCAGAGGCCTTCTCGGTCTACGGCAACCTTTCCGGCCGCGCAAAGGGAAACTTTCTTCGAACGGTCGCCATGAACTTGGAAGCAATCACCGACGCTCTGGTCGAACGAGCTCACCAGGAAACGGCACTCCCCACTCCACGTCTGCAAGGTGAGGTCGCGCGTACCTGCGGGCAACTGCGCCTTTTTGCGGATCTGGTCGAAGAAGGTTCATGGACGGCGCCGCGAATCGATCGAGCGCTTCCCGACCGCAAGCCGCTGCCGAAACCAGATCTCCGTTCCTTGCTGCGACCAATCGGCCCGGTGGTGGTTTTTGGTGCCAGCAATTTTCCGCTGGCGTTCTCGGTTGCCGGCGGAGACACCGCTTCGGCGCTCGCAGCCGGTAACCCGGTGGTGGTTAAAGCTCACCCTGCGCATCCGGGCGCCAGCGAACTCGCAGGCCGCGCGATTCGGACCAGCGTTCAGGACTGCGGCCTGCCGGAAGGCACCTTCTCGCTGCTGTTCGATTCCGGGAACCGTGTTGGCGCGAAACTGGTACAGCATCCCAACATTAAAGCCGGCGCGTTTACCGGGTCTTATGCAGGTGGTAGAGCGCTTTTCGATCTGGCGATGAAGCGCGAAGAACCAATTCCGTTTTTCGCGGAAATGGCCAGCACCAATCCCCTGTTCATTCTTCCCGGAGCGCTGGCCGCAAACACCGAGAAGATTGCAACTGGGCTCTTTAACTCATTTACCCTCGGGGCGGGCCAATTTTGTACCAAGCCAGGTCTGGTTTTTCTGCCAGAAGGCACAACCGCGGAGCAGTTCGCCGCGCAGCTTCAACAAAAGGTTTCAGCCAGCGCCGAAGTCACTCTTCTGACCGCGAGTATTGCCCGTTCCTTTGCGAGCGAAGCTGCTGCGCGGGACAACGACCCAAAGTTTCAGCCGGTGGCACGAGGGCAATCTTCGGGCAATTCGGCGGCGGCAGCAGTCGCTAAACTTTATGAGGCAAATCTCACGAATCTGCTTGAAGATCCGCACATCGGATCAGAACACTTCGGCCCTTCCACGGTTCTTATCCGTTTCCAGACGAAGGACCAAATCCTCGAGTGCGCGAGAAGACTCTCCGGTCACCTCACTGCGACAATCCACGGAACTCCAGAGGATCTGGTTGAGTATGCCGAGCTGGTTCGTATCCTCGAAAACAAAGTGGGTCGACTCATTTTCAATGGCTTCCCGACGGGTGTCGAAGTGACGCATGCAATGGTCCACGGTGGACCTTTTCCCGCGACCAGCGATTCGCGGACAACTTCCGTAGGCAGCCTCGCGATTCTGCGGTTTGCGCGGCCAGTTTGCTACCAAGATTTTCCTGACAGTGTCCTCCCGGCAGAGCTGCAGACACGAAATCCGCTGGGACTCTGGCGCACGGTGGACGGCGCGATCACGAGAGACGCCCTATGCTAAACTACGCACGGTCCGGCCTCCGGTCCGCACAGATGATCCTCGAGCGCAGTGTGGCTACACGTCACCTGAAACGGTCCGATAGCTCGGCGAAAGGATTGTTTGATTTGCTTTCATGACCTGCCCATGGCTAAACGCTCACAATTCACCCGCTCGTCCCGCCAAACGAACACCGCTTTCTCACCGCCGACTACGGCCAAGCGGTCATCGCCAATCCCACGTCAGTCCCTGGCTTCGGCAGTGGCCGAACGGTTGCGCGAGCAAATCCTGAACGGCGAATTGCACGAAGGGCAGCAACTCCGCCAGGAAGCGATTGCTGCGGAATTTCAGATCAGCCGAATCCCCGTCCGCGAGGCGCTGAGCCATCTGGCAGCCGAAGGGCTCATCACAATTGTTGCGAATCGTGGCGCTGTCGTCTCTTCCTTGGCGCCGGAAGAGATTGAGCAGATATTTGAAACGCGAGCGGTGCTGGAGTGCTACGTCTTGCGCTGCGCGATTCCCAACTTCACGGAAGAAGATTTCGACAAAGCCGCAGGAATCCTGACGAAATACGAGGATTCACTGGAAAAAGACTCTGAAATAATGAACTGGGGTGAATGGAACTGGGCATTCCACTCCACGCTCTATGCGCCTGCGAATCGGTCCACTATGCTGGCGTTCATCAAAACACTGAATAATAATTGTGACCGCTATACGCGCCTGCATCTGGTATTCACTCGTAAACTCCACCAAGCCGGTGAGGCGCACCGCGAACTGCTTAAGGCCTGCCGAACAATGAACCCCGATGTGGCCTCCGCGGCCCTATGGAGGCACATCACCGACGCTGGCTCTTATCTCAAAGAATTCATACAGCGTCACCGCGAACTGCAATCTTGAAGACGCGCACGAAGGAAAGCGGGTTGACCCTGGGCGACCAAAACGCACCGGCCGACAAGCCGAATCGTCTCTTTCCGAGCGGAAGAACTAAGACCCGAATAAATTCCAGCCGATGCCAGTAAGGAGTAACTTTCACCGACACCGGGGAGGTCTGCGGAAGAACATCCGTGTTGACTTCCCGGGAGTCGGCGCAACTTCGAGTTCGCCCTGCCGAGAAACAACGCATGAAGGTAAACTTGCCTCGACGTCGTCTTGTCGGCCTTCTCGACGCATTGACGAATTAATATGAATCCAGAAACAAAAAAATGCTAGTTACGGCATGGTTCATTTGCTTGGTTCCCTTCGTTGCTTACATTGCTAGACTCCAGTCCAAGATAAACCAGGCCGCGACATCCGGAACAACGTCGCCGATAGAACGAATGCAAAGTGAGACGAGAGGAATAGTTATCCAGCCCTCTTTTCTGAGGCTTCTCTGCGTTTAGTAGCCATATTTGGAGATTCCAAGAATCCGCCGATATCCCTTTCCAGGACACGAAAGTCCACATATAGGAAAGTTTTCCTTTACATCGCATTTTCCAATCTGCGAAAATATCTGCATGTCAGGCCCCAGATCGCCACTGGAGCAAGAGGTTGCACAGGCTCTGCGAAAGCAGGCTCCTGTTCGAGAACTCCCCGACGTCCGCATCCGCGACGTAAAAATCCAGCCCGCGAACGGGTTTGATGTCGAATTTCAGCTGGAGTCCGGAAAGCGCCGCATCCTTATATATGGGGAAATTAAATCGGCCGTATCCCCCAAGCTCCTGGAACAGCTTGGCCCTTGGATCCGGCGCATGCGCTCCCTCCGCCCCGACGCCGCCTTTGCCCTGATCTGTCCGTTCTTGACCCCTAGGTCGCAAACCTACTGCCTCGAAAACGGAATCGACTTCCTCGACTTGGCCGGGAACATCTCGATCAGCCTTCCCGGGATCTTTACCCTGCAACGCCTCGGCAGGCGCGGCGAACCAAACACGATAGGGACCAACCCACCTCCCCCGACGAACGTGTTTTCGGGCCGGTCTTCCCGCATACTTCGCGTGCTCCTCGAACAGATCAAACCGTGGACTCTCACGCAAATCGCCAATGAGCTCGAAGCGGAAACTAACCGCGTTTCCCGTGAATTTACGACCTCGAAACTCACGTTCAGTGTCAGCTTGGGCGCCATTTCCAAAGCTCTGTCGAGCCTTGAAGAACAACTCTGGATTCGCCGGCAAAACTCGCTTGTGGTCGTTCCAGAACCACGTCGTCTCCTGCTCGAATGGGCAGAAAAATACAAAGAGCGCTTTCGCTGGCGCCTTCGCAACTCATTCGAAATCCCGAATCCTTTCGGAAAAGCGCCTGACGAAATCAACCGAGGCCTAAAGTCCGTACTCACCACTCCTTACGTATTTTCTGGTGCAGCTGCCGCGACCGACGCGCCGTTTATTGACCTTGACCGCGTAGACGTCTTCCTTCTTCCTATTAAGGACTACACCAAACTTCGGCAATTCCGTCAGGCTCCCGCAATGCAAGACTTCCCGAAGCTTCGCTTCATCTACCCTTACGACGAAGGCGTCTTCCTGTATTCCAGACGCGAGTCTGCTTTTCCGAAAGTCTCGAACATTCAGGCGTACCTTGATCTCTATGCGCTCGGCGGTCGCGACCTCAAACAGGCCGACGTTCTTCTCGAAAACGCCATTCAGCGCCGTTGGAAGTCCCCATGATTCCTGAACCTCAACGGGCCTTTCTGCTCGAACTCTTGGCAGCCCTGGGCGCGGCTGCCGACGACTTTGTCATCGCCGGCGCACAGGCTATGAAATTCACCGTCGAAAAGGCACGCGGCACAAAAGATGTCGATTTCATCCTTGATGTGGTCGCTCTCCGGAAAGAACCTCTGCAGTTAGCCAAAGTTTTGAACAGCGTGATAAAAAGCTCATAGACGTTGCTCAGTCGGTCGGTTACGAGTCCGACGCTGCGTTCAGTAAGGCGTTCAAGCGAGTTGTCGGGGCTAGCCCTGGTGAATACCTCAAACGTGGTTTTGAAGGCCGTGGGAATTCCGGAATGGCGGAAGATTTTTGAAGCGGAGGATTCTGACTTTGGCGCGATCGAAATCCTTGAGCGCCTGGAATCGGCTAACTTCGAAGCGATCTTGAGAAGAGCGCGCCATAGTCTGCAGACAGCAATGTCTTGACTGTAAGTTTCGGTCCAACTGAATGCAGCGCTCGTCATTCGCAGCGGTTTTTCAAACAGCGGCAAGCAAGTTTCCTGCGGTGTTTTTGGATCTTCTCAGGCGCTGTGAGGTGTTGTGAGTCGTTCTGAGGTGATACGATTTGCGGCGGTTTGGTAATTCATCCTGCTCTGTTCGTGCTCACACCCTTTCATTTGTTTTGAGCAACTTACGACGCTCTGATTTGCGCCGAATGATCTCATTTGCAAGCTACAGTGCACCAAAGTTAGGCTCTCTTTCTCACAACTCGTCAGCAGTCCGCAGAATTATTCCGCGGTGTATTCTTGTCCACCTGACGGCCGACCTGAGAGATCGGGCGCGCTTTCTGAAACCTGCGGCCCGACGCGCAATGATTCCATAATGTGTTCTGAGATACACTGTCGAATAATTGGTCGCCTTCTTCGAAAACGACATGAGCGGAAATGCTGATGACAATTTGGATCCCGGGCTGGCACAAGATCCACAGGCGTGCTTACAGCGACAAAACGAACGCCTCCAATTGCTACTGAACCTGACGACCCGCATCACCTCGAATCTCGACCTGCGCGAAGTGCTGCGCGCGATTTCTGCCAACTTTCGCGAGCTTATGCGCTGCGACGGAGCCGGGGTCTGGTTGCCAGGCGAAGAAGCGGGAACGTTCAAGCTATATGCGTTCGATGCGTCCAGCAGTAAGGGCTTCGCCAAGGAGGATCTGATCATCACTCCGGCCGAAGACGATCCCGGCAAACGAGCATTCGAGACGATGAAGCCGACAGTCGCGACGGTTGAGGAAATCGGTTGGCCCGGCGGCGGCGAGGGGTACAGACTCGCAGCGGCGGAAGGTGTGAAGAGCGCTTGTTTTATCCCGCTGGTAAGTCGTGGCCGGGCGCTGGGGGACCTGATGATTGTACGGAAAGCGGAGGGAACCTTTACGGCAGCAGACGTCGACTTCCTCAGTCAGGCCGCGGGCCAGATCGCAATTGCCATCGAAAACGCCCTGGCCTACCGTGAGATCTCCGAGCTGAAGGACAAACTCGAGAAGGAAAAGCTCTATCTGGAAGAAGAAATCCGCTCGGAAATGAACTTCGCAGAGATTGTCGGGAAGAGTTCGGCCCTGCGCAAAGTGCTGAAGCGAGTGGAAACCGTGGCACCCACAGATTCCACCGTACTGATCTACGGGGAAACCGGGACCGGGAAAGAACTGATCGCGCGCGCGATTCATGATTTGAGCCCCCGGAAATCAAAGGCCTTCGTGAAACTCAACTGTGCTGCCATACCGACTGGCTTGCTGGAAAGCGAGCTCTTCGGACACGAA
>Ga0268266_10000141_pt1 | contig 138510 bp, 116 predicted proteins | sample KBSS13metaG_FD_190356 | JGI IMG/M metagenome (GOLD analysis project Ga0268266, IMG submission 190356) | Switchgrass rhizosphere microbial communities from Kellogg Biological Station, Michigan, USA - KBS S1-3 metaG (SPAdes) (version 2) | ecosystem: Host-associated > Plants > Roots >...
ATATGTACGAAGCTTTAGTGAAACTCTTCAGCCTCTTTCGGTGATTGTGCGTGCGGATTCAAGCCAATCGTGTAGGTCAGTCGATGCTCGGAGGGTACCAAGAAGCCCAGGACTTCGTTGCCGACGACCTGGGCATGATGCAAATTCTGTTAGAGGCGCGAGGCTATTGAACTTTCCTTCGTCTCTTTGCGTTCTATCGAGGGACCGTCCGAACGAGTACAGTTTGCGATCGCCTACGTCACTCCACATGAAAATATTTCCCAATTACACTTGCCTGTGTTTCGCGGTAGCTCTCTCCAGTTTCATTTCGCAGCCGATCGCGGCTCAATCGTCTGTTCGCCACGATGCCGCGGAGCGCATGCGGAAGACAGTCAACGCCCTCAGTTCTTCCGACATGGAAGGCCGGGCACCGGGCACCTCCGGTCTTGAAGCCTCCTCTGAGCTGATTCGATCGGAATTTCACAAAGCCGGATTAAAAAGTGGCGTGCCGGACGGAAGTTTCTGGCAAAACTTCGCTTACATACCCGCAGGATCGAGCAAAGAGACGCAACTCCGAAACGTCATCGGCATTCTCGAAGGCTCCGGCCCGCATTCCCAGGAAACGATTATCCTCGGCGCTCACTATGACCACCTTGGTCTCGGTCCCGCTTCTTCTGCTGCTCAAGGCAGCCAGGAGCATTCCTTATATCCCGGAGCCGACGACAACGCATCCGGTGTCGCCGTGTTGTTGGAACTGGCCCGCCATTTCGGCATGAATTTTCCTACGGGAAGGCGCATGGTCTTTATTGCCTTCTCTGGCGAAGAAGAAGGGACCTTAGGAAGCCGCTACTACGTCGCTCACCCTGTTTTCCCGCTTCTGGACACCATCGCGATGATCAACTTCGACATGGTCGGTCGTGTGCGCGAAAAGACGGTCGGCATTGCTGGTGACAAATCCGGCGACAGCTTCGATGCAATATTGGATCAGGCCGGCGCCAACTCGCCTCTGAAGCTCTTTCGTGGCGGAGATGAGTATCCCGATGACAGCGACCACGCCCCATTTGCAAAAGCGCGAATCCCCATTTTGTACGTATGTAGCGGATCGCATGACGACCGTCACCGGCCATCTGACACTCCCGAGAAAATCAATGCAGAAGGAATGGCCGACATCGCCGAACTGATGGAAAACACGATTGACCTCTTACTGACTTCAGTCCGTCCCCATTTTGTACCGCGTTCCAGCTAGAACATCGCTTCAAGTTGGGAGAGGGTTCGTGGATGTTCGGCCGCGCCAAGGAATTTGCGGAGAAAGGAATTGTAGCCGTCGCTCCACCACCGACAGGAAAGTTGACGCTGGAGGGATCTGACCGTTTACTCTTCCAAACCATTGGTCACGCGGTCTGGTCAACCACCTTCATTTGTTCTTCATTCATCCGGCTACCGTGCACCTTTGATTTTAGAGACTGCCGTTTTCGATCTCACGAAGATCCACAGGCGTGAGCTGAATACTGACGGCTCCTAAGTTCTCGTTTAGGTGAGCGATGTTGCGTGTGCCGGGAATCGGAAACGATAGATGGCTTTGCGCGAGCAACCAAGCCAGTGAGATTTGAGCCGGGTTGCATTCTTCTTGTCAGCAAGCCGTCTGACTGAACTGGACTATACTTCTGTGATCGAGAGCACGCGAACAGTTTGGGCAACTCAGTCCAGCGTGATTTGTAGAGAACTTACACGGCTGACAAGGTCTTTGTGTGAATAGGCCCAAAATTCCGGACCGCTATAACCTGGTCGATCATTTTGTTGACCGCCATGTCCGAGAAGGCCGCGGCGACAAAGTCGCGATCATCAGCGGCGAGCAGAGAGTTACTTATAGCGAGATCGCTGAGCTGGTGAATCGTGTGGGAAACGGCCTGCTTAATCTTGGAATCCAGGAAGAACAAAGAGTTCTGCTGGTCTTACCCGACTCGCCGGAGTTTGCCGCAGCGTACTTCGGCGCCATGAAAATAGGCGCAGTAGCGGTGCCCACAAACACCTCGGTTCGCGCAGGTGATTACGCCTACTTTCTCCAGGACAGCCGGGCCAGGATTGCTATTGTTCACTCCACACTACTCCCCGAATTTCAGGCAGGTCTGTCGGGACAACACTACTGTAAAAGCATAATCGTATGCGGAGATTCGGCGAGCGCCAATCTTCATTGGGACCCCTTTCTGCAAGCCGCATCGCCGAAACTAAACGCAGCACCTACCAATAAAGATGACGTTGCTTTTTGGTTGTGGACATCCGGCAGCACAGGAAAACCTAAGGCTGCGGTGCATTTACACCGCGACTGGATCTATTGCTGCGAATATTACGCTCGGGGTGTGTTGGACATCCAGACGAATGACATTACGTTTTCCTCGTCGAAACTCTTTCACGCTTACGGACTTGGAAATGCCCTGATGTTCCCATTTCATGTGGGTGCAACCACGATTCTGTATCCCGGCAAGGTAAAGGCAAAGGTAGTTCTCGAGTCCGCGCAATCGAACCGGCCGACCCTGTTCTTCTCAGTGCCAACGCTCTATGCCGCGATGTTACAGGAGGCCGAGCAAGTGGGTTACGACTTGAAGTCAGTCCGCCTCGCGGTCTCAGCTGCCGAGCCTTTGCCGGCAGAGATCTTTCGCCGTTGGAAGCAGCGGTTTGCAGTGGAGATTCTGGATGGCATCGGGTCCACGGAGGTCTTGCATATTTACCTCTCCGCAGGAGTCGGACAGGTGCATCCGGGAAGTACGGGACAGGTTGTGCCGGGCTATGAGTTGGTGCTCGTGGACGACGCTGGACAGCCGGTACCCAGAGGCACAATCGGCGATTTGCTGGTAGCGGGGCCAAGTCTCGCGCAACGTTATTGGAACCAGCAAGACTTGACCCGCAGCCGCATGCGCGGGCGTTGGTTCTTCACGGGAGACAAGTTCAGTGTGGATGAAGGCGGTTACTACTGGTATGCGGGGCGATCGGACGATATGTTTCGCGTGTCTGGCGGATGGGTTTCGCCGATTGAAGTGGAATCCACTTTGATTGAGCATCCCTGCGTGCTGGAAGCTGCTGTGATTCCGTTTGAGGAGAAATCGGGGATTCAAACTCCCAAGGCTTTTGTAGTTCTTGCTGATGGAAATGCAGGAGAGGCATTGACGAGGGAACTCCAGGATTTCGTCAAGCAACGAATCACGCCATATAAGTATCCACGGCGCATCGAATTCTTGCCGGAACTGCCCAAGACAGCGACAGGCAAGATTCTGCGCTACAAATTACGCGAGATGCGTGGTGCTTGATCGGGAAGACGTACATTCCGTCACCAATGAACCTGTGAGCGGGTGAGACAAACAACGCTCCCTACTACCATTTCCTGAGCAGCAGCCCGGATAATGTTTTCGGATGGCACCAGGAGAGTGGACTTTGCAGTTTCGAATTACTGCCGTGCTCCTGATGATCGTCGAAGGGCTGGGATGTTGGATCGGAGTTAAAGCTTCAAGAGAAAACACGTTTTCCGCACGCCATCACTGCAGGCGATCTCAGCCGCCAATCGGTGTTAACCGCGATGCCTACAAATAACCTTGCCGGACGGCCTTAAGCACGGCTCGAGTGCGGTCACGTACACCTAGCTTCGAGAGGATGTTCGACACGTGATTCTTTACCGTGCCTTCGGATATTCCGAGTGCTTCGGCCATTTCGCGGTTCGAGTATCCGCCTGTCATCAAGCGCAAGACTTCCGACTCGCGATCGGTGAGCATTTCTTCGCCTGTCGATGGTGGTTTTTGCGAATTTGGATTCATCTCGCGGATGAGCCGAACCGTGAGGGCCGGATTGAATAGAGTTTCTCCTCGCGAGACACGCCGAATGGAATCGGTCAGAAGTTCCAAGGTGACATCTTTCAGCAGGTATCCTCGCGCACCCAGGCGGATGCCTTGAAGCACAGTGTCGTCATCGTCGAATGTTGTTAGCAAGATGCAAGCAGGAGAAGAGCGCTGGTCATGCAGATATTCAAGCAGGTCGAGGCCGCTGGCACGAGGCATCCTGACATCCAATAGAACTACGTCTGGCGTCGTTTTCCGAATGACGGTGCGACCTTCGTCGCCATCGCTGGCCTCGCCGACCACCTCGACATCCGGGGCAAGCGAGAGTAATCGCACCAATCCTGCTCGAACGAGCGTCTGATCTTCGACGACACAGACTCGGATCATGCGAGTCGATCCTGCGACTGGGCCGGCAGCCGTGCACAAAGGAAAAATCCGGCGTCAGGCCGCAATCCAAATTCGACGCGACCGCCGAGCGATTCGAAGCGCTCTTTCATTCCGGCCAGGCCGGCCCCAGGGCGGACCGGAGGGAGGACACGACCATCATCACGCGCGGACACTTCAATTGCTCCCTCGGTGAAGCGAATGGCAATCCACAGGTTGTCTGCGCCGGAATGCTTGATCGCGTTGGTAATGATTTCCTGCACACATCGCAGAACAGCGTGAGCCTGGGTGCTGTCGGCCATCACAAAGGGTGAAGGCAGTTCCATCTGTATTCTCGGGCGGAGCACTCGGGAGGCCAAGGAGTTCAAAATGGGTGCCAAATCCATGTGCTCGTTGGCACGCAAGCTGCCCACAACGGAACGGACTTCACCCAACATTTGCCGGGTGGAAGTCTGTGCGGCCTCGATGTCCGCCCGCACGGCGCCAGTGGAGATATGAACGGCATGTTCCAGTTGAATGCTGAGCGCGGCGAGGTGATGACCAAGAACGTCATGCAATTCGCGTGCAATGTATAGCCGTTCGGTCGCGCGGCTCGTTTCTTTGAGCAACTCTCGCGTGGAGCTCAATTCAATATTTAGCAGCAGCAACTCATTGCGTGCCGCAGCTTCTTTGCGGAGCATCATGCCAGCAACCACGGCGAACGCCTCCAGGCCGATAAGGGAACTGGTCACCGCCCAGCGCCATCCCATGTGCCAGTGCGGCTCAAGCGCGGCAATCACCGCGCATGTCTGTAACACTGTCCAGGTCACCGCGACGCGCCTGGAGAAATAAAAACTCACCTGCCACGCAACAAGCACGATCAAGAACCCCGTGAAGTAATTCCGGAAAGAGAGAACCATTGCTGCGACGCTGAGGCCTTGCAAGGCTAAAGCGCATACTCGAACGCTTGGAGAGATCTTCCGATCCGTAGAGCCGAAGTAGTAGGACGCGCCGAAAACGAAGTAACAGACAATCCATATCGCCCAGAAATCGGGAATTTCTTGGCCTTTGCGCGTGGAGACGTCTAGCGCCGGTAAACCGAGGATGAGCCAGATCAGAAGACCGGAAAGCCGCATGACGCGACGCCTTTGTGCAGGAAGGGTATCGTCGATCTCCACGGTCTTGATTGTGGCACGAACCGAGGATCAAAGAGATGTGCCGAAAGTCATGGTTCGAACGAGTGCCTTCCTTCACTGGCGACCTGCCTGCCGAGCGCCCAGAATTCCGCTCAGATTCAGTCCACGGTCATAACCAGTTCGAGGGCTGAGCACATTTGATGGGAGCGACAATGAAAAAGAAAAAGGAAGCACTAACTCTGGCCACAATACTAATTATTGGCGGAATGGGCGTGTTGCTGAAGCCGGGTCGCGCACAGTCTAGTGGAGGAGAGGCCGTCGTAGTGGAGGGCCTTGTTCGGGATATTGCGTGCCCCCTGCAGAACACCAAATCCACAAGCACCAGCTACAGCAAAGATTGCATCATTCAATGTGCAAAAGCAGGTTCGCCTCTCGGAATCCTAACCGCTGACGGCACCGCGTACTTGCCGGTCACGACGACTATGCCGGACATGGGCCAGGATCAGTTAAAGCCGTTCGTGGGTGAGCTTGTCCTGGCCAAAGGAAAAGTGTTCGAACGCAATGGTGGACACGCTATAGAGATCAAAGAAATACATAAGCTGGCTGCGGCGGTCACGGACAAATGAGCATCGGGAACAGCGGATATTCTCTCTTCTTAAACCTGAAAGCCGCTCGTTCCGTGGAACTGCTCAACAGCTTCAGGCCGTCACGATGACGACTTTGCCGATGGTCCGGTTCATTTCAACGAGCTGACATGCGGCTCTCATCGAATACTGCCCTGACGATGAATTCCTGCCGACGCCAGTTGAGTGCAATGGACGGAATCCGTCCCTTCATCACAAGCAGTCATTGGCAGCTCGCCTGGAAGCAGAGGTTTTGGCTGAAAAGCGGGAGCACATGATTTTGGAAGCGGTCGGCCACTTTGCTTGTGTGCGTGCCGGAATAAACTTCGAAGCGGTTGGCGATTCCATATTTATCTAGAACTTCGTGAAGCTTTGCGGTATCGACTCGCAAGCCGTCCTGGTCACCTACATCTATGGAGATCGCTCGATACCGGCGGAGACTTCCGATGTACTGATCGATGAAAGCGAGTGGCGCATTGGCAGCCCATTTCGCAAGTACGTCTGGCTGCGGCGCTGCCTCTTTTGTGGGCAGGTCGAGATAAAGCGGAGGATTCTTGGTATTGGGTGACCAAGCGGCCGCGGACGCTAGCGTGGCGCGCGCAAAAAACGGGAGGCTTGCAGAATCCGCAGGTGTTTTGACGGCCTCAAGGCTCTTTGCGATTTCCGGGTTCACAGGTGGCCGGGGAGATAAGCAGCACGGGCTCATAATGTACAAGCTCCCGAACACGTCGGAATGCTTCATGCCAATGCGGGTTACTCCGTAACCCCCCATTGAGTGGCCGACCAGTCCTCGGCTCTGACGCTCAGGAATCGTACGGTAATGCGTATCAATGTATGCGACCAGGTCTCTAGCGATGAACAGCTCGAAATCGCCGGTGGTCACGGAACTCGAATACATCGAACCGTTGTGGAGCGTCTTCGAATCGGGCAGCACCACAATCATTTCTTTCGCGCCTTGCGCGAAGGCGCCTTCGATCGTCTGCGGTACATGGATTTCATGCGTCCATTGCTCAGCGCCGATGGAGAAACCGTGCAAAGCGTAGACCACCGGATAGCGCCGGGACTTTTCCAGGGCATAACTTGGAGGAAGGAACACAAAGACGTCGCGGTCAACCGCATCTCCTTCCAAATTACCTTCCAGAGAAGTCCCGTGAACCTTGATATGTTCGACTGCCACCGGCTTTGCACCGGCGACGGGTGGAGGCACATCGGTTTGCAATTGGGCGGCGAGCTGAGGAGCTAGTCCAGCCGCGATCGCAAGCAAAATCCCGCCGAACAATTTTGGCCTTGCCATTGTGACCCTTTCTTGAAACAGCATTGACGCGGAACAAGGATTGACGTTTCGATCTAGCGTCACTGCTCGACTGCGATTACCGTCACGGATTTGGGAGCCAATTCGAGAGTTAGCTTGCCGTCTTGAGCTTTCGCGGAAACCGGCTTAGGCACGACCGTATTCGGCGCGTCGAATCTATTTACGCTGTCGACTTTGGATGCAGACAGCGTTTCTCCTGCCGCGGATTTAGCATTTATACCGGCCAGACTAACTTCGATTTCAGCGGGCTGATTTGGATCGACGTTGGTGATGGCCAGCCACAATTTTCCGGCTCTGTCTTTCGCTGCGATGGCGTCTAGGCGCGGTAACGTGATATCGCTGTGCGTGTATGTGCCGGCGTCGAACGCGATGGGCACAAACGTCGAGTCCTGGAACGGCACGTACATTTTGTAAACGTAGTAAGTGGGCGTGAGGACTATTTTTTCTTTGTCGGTCAGGATCATGGCCTGGAGCACGTTGATCATCTGCGCGATATTGGCCATGCGAACGCGATCGGCATGCCGCGCAAAAATGTTGAGGTTCAGTGCTGCTAGCACTGCATCGCGCAAGCTATTTTGTTGTGCCAGGAAGCCGGGATTGCTGCCAGGAAGCGGCGCGTACCAGCCGCCCCACTCATCCACAACGAGCGCCACCTTTTTCCCCGGGTCATACTTGTCCATGATTGCCGAGTGCTTCTCAACAAGATCGTTCATCTCCCGCGTGGACTTGAGAATCTGCGCGTACTCAGTCTCTCCGAACCCCACGGAAGCATAGGAAGGCGGCCATTTCACAACGGTGTAGAAGTGCATCGAAAGCCCGTTCATGTCCCAACTCCAAGTGTGGTTCTGATACGCCTTCATGATGGCTTCCGTCCACTCGGTCCAGCGCGATTCGCCGCCGCCCGGGCCCACAGCAATCTTCAGCATCTGCTGCTTGTCTTGCTGGTTCGGATTGAAGTTGCGGACGAAGCGGCTGTAGATCTTGAATTGGCTCAAATAATAATCAGGCGTCATGTTGCCGCCGCAGTCCCAGCTTTCGTTGCCGATGCCAAGAAACGCAACCTTATAAGGAGCAGGATGCCCATTGGCCGCGCGCTCCTTTGCGAGCGTGGTTGGCTGAGCGGTGGTTAAGTATTCCAGCCATTCCGATGCTTCCTGCGGAGTACCGGAGCCAACGTTGACGGAGAGGTAGGCCTCCGCGCCAATCTGGTCGAGGAAGTCCATGAACTCATGTGTTCCGAAAGTGTTTGGCTCGATTACGCCGCCCCAGTTGGGATTGAGTGTTACGGTTCGCTGCGGGCCGATGCCTTTGCGCCAGTGATATTCATCGGCGAAGCATCCGCCGGGCCATCGCACGTCGGGCACCCTTAGCGCTTTCAGCGCAGCAACAACGTCGCTGCGGATTCCGCGCGTGTTTGGAATCTTGGAATCTGTGCCGACCCAGATGCCTTCGTAAGCACCGTGGCCGAGGTGTTCGGCGAACTGGCCGAAGAGGTTGCGGTCAATCTTCGTGCCGGACCTGGAAACGTCAACGGATAACTGGATTTTCTGCGCAACCGCCACCGGCACAGCTACTGCCATAGCGAGCAGAGTCAAGCTGGCAAAAAGTGAACGCACGAGCGGAGTTCCCGCTTGAAATGCAAGCAGGAATGTCCGACGGAACTGAGATCGGCTCAGGATTCGGTACTGAATTACTCGGAAAGGTCCGAAAGCAAGTTTTTGGGCCATTTATTGTTCTCTGAGGTTCGGCTAGGTTGCACCGGATTGATATCCCACATTTTTGGGTATTTGTCTTTCAGAGTTCAGTTTGTGAAACGGGTAGTATACATTCAGCGTGACGATGGACAATCGACCAAGCATTCTCATTCTCGGGATGGACCCGAACGCAATGGACACTCAACTCCGGTGTGGGTGCTTTCGCAAATCCTTCCAGAGGCTACTTCCGGCGTGAAGGCACTCGTACTCAAGAAGCCGGGCGAAGCGTCCGTCGAAATGGTTCCCAGTCCGGTGGCCGCACCCGGAGAATTATTACTGAGAGTCCGAATGGTCGGGTTCTGCGGAAGCGATCTGAACTCATTTCGCGGACGAAATCCACTGGTCACCTTTCCGCGGATCCCCGGACATGAAGTGTCAGCCACGGTCATCGAGGGGGATAGCTCGCTGCCTGCTGGAACAGATGTAGCTCTTTCTCCATATACGAGCTGCGGCGGCTGCGCTTCGTGCCAGAGGGGACGCCCGAATGCGTGCCAGTTCAATCAGACTCTCGGTGTGCAACGGGACGGAGCGCTTGCAGAATTCGTCGCGATGCCACGAGAGAAATTGTATCCGGCGAAACTCACGAGGAAGGAGCTGTGCCTGGTCGAACCGCTGACGGTGGGATTCCATGCTGTGGCGCGCGGCAGAATAAAAGCAGACGACACTGTCGCCATCCTGGGATGCGGCGGCGTGGGACTCGGAGCCATCGCTGCTGCGAACGCACGCCGGGCTCGCACGATTTGTGTTGATATGGATGATGAGAAGCTCGTCGTGGCGCGAGCGGCGGGTGGTTCTGATGCGATCAACACCGCGAGGGAATCGCTACACGATCGCCTGCAAGAACTGACGGAAGGTCAGGGGCCTGATGTGGTGATCGAAGCGATCGGGACACCGCAAACCTTTCGAGCGGCTGTCGAAGAAGTCGCCTTCACGGGAAGAGTGGTGTACATCGGCTATGCCAAAGAACCGGTAAGCTACGAGACGCGACTCTTCGTGCAAAAAGAGCTGGACATTCTCGGTTCGCGAAACGCGCTGCCGGAAGATTTTCGTGCGGTAATCGATCTTCTCGAGGGGAAAAAGTTTCCTGTGGACCAGGCTGTGAGCTTGGTGGTGTCGCTCGAAGAGGCGGCGGATGCCCTGCGATCGTGGAGCGAGAATCCGGCGAGCTTTAGGAAGATCATGGTCTCCCTGGATTGACGGCATCAGAACTTTATTCCAGTTGCAGGAGAGAGGAATCATGCTTTCCCATCGTTCGCTGTTGACGATTGCATTTGGTGGACTCTTGCTCGCGCTCTTCGCACTTCCTAGAGCCCAGGCCCAGAGTCCGACGGCTCCAACCGCTTCTATCGACCCGGAAGCGATCGACGCAATCTGGCAGAAGGCCAGCAGCAAATACGACGGCCAACGGGCCGCGCTGCTCAAACAAGTGGACGTTGCGGAACATCACGGACCCTTTCGCCCTGATTGGGAATCGCTGCAGAAATATGAGGCCCCCGAATGGTACAAGGATGCGAAGTTCGGCATCTTTATCCATTGGGGCGTCTATTCGGTGCCGGCCTTCGGAAATGAGTGGTATCCCCGAAACATGTACAGCGCGGGTTCCGACGAATACAAACACCACATTGCAACGTACGGCACGCAAGACAAGTTCGGATACAAGGACTTCATTCCAATGTTCAAGGCCGCCGATTTCAATGCCGCTGCCTGGGCCCAATTGTTTAAAAAATCAGGCGCCAAATATGTCGTACCGGTGGCTGAGCATCACGACGGCTTCGCGCTGTACGACAGCGGAGTGAGCGATTGGACGGCGGCGAAGATGGGACCGCATCGCGACATCATTGGCGAACTGGCCGGGGCGGTGAGGGCGCAGGGTCTGCATTTCGGTGTGTCCTCACATCGTGTGGAGCACAATTTCTTTCTCGGAGTGGGCCGAAGCATTCCGTCCGACGTGAACGATCCGCAATACGCTGCGCTGTACGGCCCGGCACATCCATGGCTTGCGGCTCCCAAAGGGACTCCGGTAAGTAACGATTTCACCTACGTCTCGACGGCATGGGCGGACGACTGGCTTGCACGAGGCGCAGAGCTCGTTGAGAAATACCACCCTGACATCGTGTACTTTGATTGGTGGATCGGCCAACCTTCGATCCGGCCGAATCTCACGCGATTCGCAGCTTTCTACTACAACCGTTCGCTGGAATACGGGGACCACGTCGGAGTGATTAACTACAAGGACTACGCGATGCAGGAGCATGCCGCTGTGCTCGACCTGGAACGCGGACAGCTTGGCGAGATTCGTCCCCTCGCCTGGCAGACGGACACGTCCATCAGCAACAAATCCTGGGGATACATTAAGGACGACACGTTCAAATCGCCTGAGTTCGTGGTGCATCAACTGATTGACATCGTCAGTAAGAACGGAAATTTATTGCTGAATATCGGGCCGAAATCCGATGGCACGATTCCAGACGAGGTTCAGAAGGTGCTACTAGACGTTGGCGCTTGGCTGAACGTAAATGGCGAAGCCATCTACGGGACGCGAGCGTGGAGAATCTATGGTGAAGGACCAACCAAAGTCGCGGCAGGCTCGTTTCACGACACCGACACGGCGCATTACACGCCGGAGGATTTTCGCTTCACGACCAAGGGTGAGACGCTCTATGTAGTGGGACTCGGCTGGCCGGCAAATGCACAGGCTGTAATTCATGCTCTCGCGCAGGCCACGGGCAGTGAGCACGTCCAATCCGTCGCCCTGCTTGGCGGCGATGCGAAATTACAGTTCGAGCAGAGTGGCGACGGCTTGCACGTTTGGCTCCCCGCGCAAGCTCCCACGAAATACGCTTACGCGCTTCGGATCACATTCAGACCGGCGTCGCACTAATTCCGGACGAACCCAGACGCATTCCTTCATCTCGTCAGCTCGGTCCGACGGGCGTTTCAGGCTTCAAGTCATAGGACTTCTGGACAAGTTCAGCCCTTGTGCCGAGACTGTCCGTAGTCCTACGGGTCCAAACCTGAAAAGACTGCTCACGTACTCCTTCGGAAAGCTCTGGTGCGATCACGGCGAGGGAAGGCGACAGTCCGTCCGCCCTGTCAACGCTAACAAGACAAATGAGAATCGATCAGCGCGAACGGGTCAGAGTGAATTGGAAAACCGCAGCCATTCGTATACTGATCGATGCGAGTTCCGTGGCGTTGGACAATGCAAACTTTGCGTCGACGACTATCGTCTCGCGGCTGAGCGCTTTAAGTGAGAACGTCCCCAGTTGCACATCATCTGCACTACCGGTCCGAGCGTCTTTCCATATGAAGAAAGCGAATAGTAAACGCACGGCGGGATGGTTTTCTTATCGTCTCTTTTGACGATCCCGTCGGCTACAAGTTCCTGAAGGTGCCGGATAAGCATGCGCTCGGTGATCCCAGGAATGGAACGCTTGAGTTCGCTGGTACGTTTCGCTCCTTCCTGGAGACGCCATAGAATCGTTCCCTTCCAGCGGCCATCCATGACGCGCATCATCGCGTCGACTGGGCATTCGCCGACTTCCTTCTTCGAAACTGACATTTTTCACCTTCGCTGACAAATATGGCAGTACCTTGACACTTGTCAGTATACACCACACACTTGGGGTCATGGAGGATTTTATGAGCAACAAACATCTCCCTCGGCTCTTTGCACAAGCGCTAAACGAAAAACGCGTCGAACTTTTCGACGAATTCATTCATCCTGACTACAACAATCACAACCCGCAGGTGCAGCCGGGGCCAGCGGGCGTGAAAGCCTTTTTTCGCCACTACCTCGAGGCATTTCCCGACACTAGAGTTGTAATGGAAGACGCAATTGAAGAGGGTGACCGCGTTAGCGCCCGCTTTGTCTACTATGGAACTTTTGGCAAGCCGTTCATGGGCTATCAGCCCAACAACGCTTCGATTCAAATGCGAAGCATCGATATCTGGCGCGTCAAAGACGGAAAGTTCGTAGAACACTGGGACGAACTCAATCTACTGGAAGTATTCCAGAAGATCGGGGCTGCAACGGTGAGAAGGCCGGAAGAACAATGAGCCATCTACTATGGCTGGTGTCTCTGGTCGGCCTCCTATGCACAGCTGTGGTTTTCGGCACCGACATGTTCTTTTTGACCGTGGGCCGGCCCGCTCTCAGGTTGGCTTCGCCAACTGCCGGAACCGAGGTGATGGGGTTTTTCCATGTCTTCGCTGACGCACGAATGCCGGTCTGGGGCGTCTTGGCTATTTTGTCCAACCTTCTGTTGGGCTTGTTGACCCGAGGTGTACATCGAGGTCTCGGTTTGCTGTCGTTCGCTGTGCTCGTTCTGTTCGTCGTTATCTACAATCTTTTGTCAAAGCCAATCAATCGGCTTCAAACCGAAGCGGCCAAAACGGGAAGAACGATTGAGGATGCTCGAGGAATACAGGCGTCCTGGGATCGATCAGTGATGATCCGCGTTCCGCTCCTGTCGGTGTCGATCCTTGCTCAGACAATCGCTCTGTCGGGCTATCTGGCTGGAATGTAGAGTGTGCCTGTGACCATCGCGGACCGTTGTGGCCAAGACGACGATGAGCCGTATCGTAAAACAGACGATTGGAGCTTTTGTGGAATCCCGTGCGACTAAGCGGATTTCGTGCCAATAACGTTTCAGAGACGGAGCGGAGCAGCGCCATCGCGGCACACAGGCAGGGTTGAACCCTGATGAAGAATCGACGAAGGGTTTTGAACCTTCTTAAAGCGGAACTTTGATGTTCGTGGGCATCGTGCTGGTGATCATCTGGATCGTCGCTCGAGTTCAGCGGTAGAGCGGGCACGCCGCCTCCCCGCACGGCTCGCCACGGACTTCGCCATGTTTTTGATAGAGGCCATGCTCGCATCCGCACTTCAAAATGCGACAACATGATTAAAGCCCTGGCCGGCTTTTTTCTTCGGACTTCGCAATTCAAAAGGCTAGGTTGTTGGCAGCTCGGAAGCGGCGCACGCATAAAAAGAGCCCGTATCGATATATATGATTTTGCACGCCGCGACCTGAGACAAAATTCAGCTCGTTCCGACTCCCATTTTGGAAATCTGTGAGGGTACATGTCTGCAAGAAGCCACATTGCGAAATCTTGATAGGTGTCTTCCTGGGGAAACATTGGCTTGAAAAATGAATTCACCCACCATCGAGCTGCCGTCCAGTCGCCTGATCTTGCAGAAGTGCCACTGGTTTGTGTTCTTCACGGAAGTCTGGCCCACCCAATCAAACCCGGACTCACAGCAGGAAACGAAGGTGTCCATCGTGAATTTGTCAATGTTTCGTTCGGAAACGCCGAGCATCGAAAGTGCGGACTGATTCGCCACTACAAGACGATGTTTGTCATCCAGCAGAACCGCCGCGTCCACCCGATCCGTCAGTTGCCTCGCGAGCCATGCTTCTTTCTCACGAGCCTTTTTATTTACGATCTGTCGTTCGAGTATCGCTTTCCATCGGAGCTCGACCATTCTCCTGCGCACCCACTGACCGCAGGTACTGAGTCGTCCAGCAACGATCAACTGGCCCGCTCGCATCATGGCAGCCAGTAGAGCTACTCCATCATCGACTAGGAGATGAATCCTTTTCGTATCTACGCTCATTGGTACCTCCCTGCCTGAGCGCGTCAGGTCTTCGCGATGGGAGCAAAAACTATCGAGGTAGCGGAAAACCAGGCGGTCCCAGGGGCTGCCCTTGGCGCGACAAATGCTCACTCTTCTTTTAGGACGCTGGGGATGTCGGGTCAACTGTCAAAATCTACGGCCTCCTGCGATGGGGGAGAGGTATGACTGAGCCTTCGTCCGTACCGCGCGGGCTAGCGTGCCGCTGTTTCATGCGCAGCGCCGACGGTTCGGAGGGCTGCGACTCTTGGAAGTGCCGGACTGTCCCCGTGTGAATTTGCCAGATAAACATCGTTCGCGTGGGGGTGAGGGATTGATCGCCGAGCGAGCCGTGGTCTTTGAAGCCGAGGCCAACAAAGCCCAGGAAGACCACTCTTCGGAGTGAGTCTCCAGGACTAAACCGGAGAACGTATGGATGCGCGAGAGGCTGTTCCATTGTCGCGTGGTTTCGAGGGCCCCGGACATCCAGCATCTACGGGGCTTTCCTCGACGGGTTATTTCGAACACAGTCCACTTGACAACCAAGTGAAACGTAGTAGTCTCTCTTTAGAGAGACCATTTGGATGTCTAGTAAAGAAAAAGAATCAATGCAGCTGCTGCAGGGGACACTTGATCTCATCGTTTTGCGCACGCTCGCGACGATGGGACCACAACATGCTTATCAGATTGCCACGCGTCTCCAGCAGATCTCCGATCGGCTGCTCAACCTCAACCAGGGCACTCTCTATCCAGCATTAATGCGGCTGGAGCAGTACGGGTGGATTAAGGGAACTTGGGGAAGGACCGAGAGCAACCGGGAAGCTAAATACTACGAAATTACCAAGGCGGGACAGAAAGCCTTAAAGGAGGAGACACAGGATTGGAGAAGAATGTCGGCTCTAGTAGAACGGTTCTTGCTTGAGGAGCCTTAGCCCATGAAGCGCCTGAGACGCATCTTTGTGAAGTTCTATCTGCTTTTCGCGAATTCCAAAGTGGAAGCCGAACTGGCAAGAGAAATTGGTGCGCATCTAGCGTTGCTGGAAGAGGAATATCTGCGCCAGGGCATGACTTCTGAAGATGCACGACGGGCCGCCAGACTCGCCTACGGAGGTGTGGAGCAGGCGAAGCAACTGCATCGCGACGAGCGAACGTTTCAAGGGCTGGGCCAGATTCCGCAAGACATTCGATATACCCTCCGCCAACTGCGTAGGTCTCCCGGATTTACGGTGACGGCCATCCTGATGCTGGCGCTGGGCATCGGGGCGACGACGGCGATCTTTTCTATCGTCGAGGGAGTACTGCTGCGTCCGCTGCCGTTCCCCGACCCGGATCGTCTGGTCATCCTGGGAGATGAAGGCTCGCACTGCGCGTCCTGCACTCAGTCCAACGTGACCGCTCCTGACATCCGCAATTACATGCGCGACACGCAAAGCTTTAGCCACCTGGGCGGCTATCGGCAAAGATTGTTTGAACTATCCGGCGCGGGCGATCCGGCGGCGGTGAATGCGACGCGGATGAGCGGCGAGGTCTTTGCCGCGCTGGCAGTGCCACCAGTGCTGGGGCGCACGTTCACGCAACAGGAAGACGAAGAAGGCCAGCAAGTGGCGGTGCTGAGCTATGACATGTGGCGGAGCCGCTTCCACGGCGATGCGAACGTATTGGGGAGCAAGATCCTTCTTTACCGTAAGCCTTACACCGTGATCGGGGTGATGCCCCGCGATTTCGAGTTTCCGCTCAACCCTGGGAATGTGAGGCAGAGCGAGCTTTGGCTTCCGCTCAGCCTGCAGCCAGAGGAATTTACGGCGGGCAGCGCGGCCTCCTGGAACTCTCGCATGGTGGGACGATTAAAGCCCGGCATCACTGTCGAGCAGGCGCAGAGCGATGCGGAGCGAGTGGCCCAGGCGACGATGCGCGACTATCCGGCCTACATGCGCAGTCTTCGCATTCACGCGGTGGTGACGCCGCTGCATGAAGATACGGTGGGGCAGGCACGACCCCTGGTGCGCACCCTGCTCTTTGCAGTGATCGTTGTTCTGCTGATCGCCTGCGCGAACCTGGCGGGGCTTCTGCTGGTGCGTGCCATCCGCAGACGAAGAGAGATCGCGGTGCGGCTCGCCCTGGGTGTTCGCGCGGCCACATTGCTCCGACAGGCCATCGTAGAAAGCATGGTTTTGAGTATCACCGGTGGCGTGATAGGGCTGGCACTTGCGGCTGGCGCTCTGCGGGTGGGCATAAGCCTGTTACCGCAGACGCTACCTCGCGTCGATGAGATTGGCCTGGACTGGCCGGTCATGCTCTTCGCGCTGGGACTAGCGCTACTGACCGGCTTCCTCTGCGGATTGGCTCCAGCATTTGCCGCAATCGGGACGAGCGTGAATGAGACGCTCAAAGAAGGCGGACGCACCGGCACCTCGGGCAGCGGCCATGCCAGGCTACGCTCGGCGCTGGTGGTGGCGGAGATTGCCGTGGCGCTGACCCTGCTTACCGCCTCCGGCCTATTGCTGCGCAGCTTCGAAAAGATGCGCGATGTGAAATTGGGCTTCCGCCCCGACAATACGCTGGCCGCGCTCTACGTTCTGCCGCAGCAGCGGTACGCAACACAATCTGCGATCGACGAATTCACGAGAACTCTGCTGAACGACGTGGGGCAGCTGCCTGGCGTAGATGCTGTTGGCATCACTTCGTTTTTGCCTGCGGCCGGCAATAGCTGGAACATCGCTTTCACGATCGAGGGCTATGTTTCTCCCCAGGGCGCGGGGTTGAATATGGCGGCGATGTCGTTGGTCGAGAGCGATCCCTTCGAGGCGCTGGGCATTCGTGTGCTTCGCGGGCGCGTCTTTACCGAGTCGGATAATGCCGGCTCACAGTTGGTGGCTATCGTGAATCGCAAGATGGCCGAGCGCTACTGGCCAGGCCAGGACCCGATCGGCAAACGGCTGCGCCGGGGCATGCCGGAGACCTCCACGCCGTGGATGACAGTGGTCGGCGAGATTGATGACGTCAAGCTGGAATCGCGCGATGCGGAGACGATGCCACAGGTATACCAGCCGGTAACACAGACTGTTACAAGTGAGGGAGTTTTCGCCAAGCCCGGTGAATTGAGCGCCGCTGACGGCTGGATCATTCTGCGCAGCCGTATGGCTCCGGAGGAGATGCAAGACACGCTCCGCGCAACGGTGCGGAAGATTGACCCGCAGTTGCCGCTCTACCAGATGCAGACGATGGAGCACGCCATCTCGACGAGCGAGGCGCCGCGACGCTTCAATACCGTGCTGATTTCCTCTTTTGCCATCGCTGCAGTACTGCTCAGTGTTCTTGGGATCTATGGCGTGATTGCGTTCTCCGTGGCATTGCGCGAACAGGAAATGGCGGTGCGCATGGCGCTTGGCGGCCAGCGCTCCGAAGTGATCCTGCTCATTCTGAGTTCCGGCGCCAAGCTTGCGGCTGTTGGCTGTGGCTTGGGTTTGCTTGGGGCCGTGGCCACATCCCGTTTGCTGCGTTCCTTTCTGTTTGAAGTAAGCCCGTTTGATCCAAGTGTGCTTTCTCTCTCTGCCATCGCGATGCTGCTGCTGGCGCTGGCAGCTTCTGCACTGCCGGCCAGACGCGCATCGAGTGCGGATCCAATGCTGGCTTTGCGAGGCGAATAGGAAGATGCCGACGATTGCCGAACCGAGGGCAGCTTGGTTTCTGGTACCGCGGTGGCGCATCGCGCGCTGCACAACAGCACCCGGTGCAAATAGAATGGATTCAACCATGCGAGTTCGCAAGATCGTTCACATCGACATGGACGCTTTTTACGCGTCGGTGGAGCAGCGAGATGATCCTCAGTTGCGCGGTAAACCCGTCGTCGTGGCGTGGCGCGGCAAACGTTCGGTGGTTTGTGCCGCGTCTTACGAAGCGAGGCGGTTCGGTGTTCGTTCCGCGATGCCGGCCGTTCGCGCGGAACGTCTTTGTCCGAATGCAGTGTTTCTGCCGCCTGATTTCCCGCGCTATCGGAACGTGTCGCGTCAGGCGCATGAAATCTTCAGGCGTCACACGGACCTGATTGAACCGCTGTCGCTGGACGAGGCTTATCTCGATGTTTCGGAAAACAAGATGTGCTTATCCACGGCCACACAAGTCGCGCGCACAATTCGCGAAGAGATCCGCGCAGAACTGCGCTTGACGGCATCGGCCGGCGTGGCGCCGAATAAATTTCTGGCCAAGATCGCCTCGGATTGGCGAAAGCCGGATGGACTCTTCGTCATCCAGCCGGGAGACGCGGACAGTTTCCTGTCGCCGTTGCCAGTGGGCCGCCTCCCCGGAGTCGGCAAGGTTACGGAAGAAAAGCTGAAAAGCTTTGGCGTAATGACGGTCGCGGATTTGCGGAGGATGGATTTGTCCGCACTCGATCGCGCGTTCGGGCGCTACGGCGTTCGACTCCACGAACTGGCTCGCGGCATCGATAAGAGCGAAGTGATTCCGGACAGGCCGACCAAGTCCGTATCGGCGGAAGACACCTTCGAGGAAGACGTGCCATTGGCAGAAATCGAGCCAATGATTCGCCGCCTCGCAGAGAAAACCTGGAGCGCGTCGCGCAAGGAACTGCGGATCGCACGCACGGTCGTTCTTAAGTTAAAGACGAGTGAATTCAAAGTTCTAACGCGGAGCCACACACCAGGTGCTCCGCCTTCTTCTTGCGAGGAGTTGACGAGCGTTGCACTTTCACTTCGTGAACGTGTGGGCCTGGGATCAAAGCAGAAGTTCCGCTTGGTCGGTGTGGGCCTGAGCAATTTTCTGGAGCCCGAGGATGTTTCTGCCCAGCCGGGCCTTTTTGAATAGTCGACGTTGCTGCCCGCGAAGGCACGGACCGCGTAAACACAATTTGGGCATCGAACAGGCATGAAGTTCGTTCTTGTGCTGACTACCGAGACGAAAGGATCGCGATACTCACCACGGAAGCAAGGATGAAAAAACTGGGTTGAAACAGGCAGCGACGCTTGCCGCCAGTTTCACAGTTCCAGCGGCTTGAGTGGTACGCGCTGGGAGGCGAGCAGCAACTCGCCGGCAAAAGCGCACTCCGCCGGGCGGCGCGCCAGTGCTTGTTCGGCGGAAATCTTCACTACGTCGGGATTGTTGTTTTCCTGCGAGATATGCGCCAGCACCAGATAGCGCGCCCGGCCATCGAAGCCTTCGGGATCGGCGAGATAGTCTCCGACGGCGTTATTGGAGAGATGGCCGGTGCGGGAAAGCACACGCTGCTTTACCACCCACGGGTACGGTCCAACTTTCAGCATTTCCAGATCGTGGTTGGATTCGAGCAGGAGGCAATCCGAATCGCGCAGATGCACTTTCACCAGCTCCGGCATATAGCCCAAGTCGGTAACCAAAGCCATCTTCACACCGTTGGCACGAAACGTGAATCCGACCGGCTCGACAGCGTCATGCGGAATGCGAAACGCGTGCACATCAATGTCGCCTATCGTGAAGTTCTGCCCGGCGTGAATCGTTTCCACACCTCGCAAGCGCTTTTCCAGCCGCTCTGGCAACACACGCTTCAATTCCGCAAACGTCGGCTCGGTAACGTAGAGAGGAGCTTTCCACATGCCCAGCATTTGCGGCAGGCCATTACAGTGGTCCGCATGTTCGTGGGTAATCAGGATTCCATCGAGATGATCGAAGGAGTTTTCGACGGCGGCAAGGCGCGCCAGCGTTTCGCGCTTACCGAGGCCGGCATCTATGAGGAGGCGGGTGCGTTCGGTTTCGAGCAACGTCAGGTTGCCCGAACTTCCCGAGGCCAGAATGGACACGCGCAAACCGATCGGTTTCCCCCAGCCGGATCAATTCGGCTTTACGAATGATATGCCGAACAAGAACCGCCAACAAGCGCAAACTCGCCGCGATATTGAAGAATTCCGGGTGAATGGGGAAGAAAAAATGCGGTTCAGCAGGCGAGACGGGCACGATCGAGCGAAAAACCGTTAACCGGTCCTAGCACGGTGGCGGAAATCTGTTCTGGACGGAAAAATTCCTGCGCCAAGAACTGCACATCTTCGCGTGTGACGGCTTCAATCGAAGCCAGAATCTCGTCCAGGGTATAGAACTTCCCGAAATACAGCTCCTGGCGCGCTAGATTCGACATGCGCGAACTTGTCGATTCCAGCGAGAGCATCAGTGAACCCTTTAAGTGATTCTTCGCGCGCCGAAGCTCCTCGTCCGCAACCGGCGATTCTTTCATCGAGCGAAATTCGGCGATGGTGAGATCCAGCACTTGGCCGACGGTTTCTTTCGCAGTGCCCGCGTAGACGGTCAGCATGCCTGCATCCGAATACGGAGTAATTTCGCTGAACACCGCATAGGCCAAGCCGCGCTTCTCGCGAATATTTTGAAATAGGCGCGACGACATGCCGCCGCCGAGCATATTGTTCAGTACGGCGATGCCAAAGCGCCGCTCGTGTGCAATCGGTAAGGAAGGCACGCCAACGCACAAATGTACTTGCTCGAGCTCTTTTTTCCGCTCGACGTGCAGAGGCGCATCGGTTCTGGGCGGAGTATGGTCTTCCAGGACATCGTTCGAACGCAGGTGGCCGAATTCGCGCTGCACCAGGTCCATTACCTGCTGATGCGTAACATTGCCCGCGGCGGTGATCACCAGATGATCCGGCGCGAACCACTCGCAAAAACGCGCTTGCAGCGCTTCGCGCGAAAATTGCTTCACCGTTTCCGGAGTTCCCAGAATCGGCCGCCCCAGCGGATGCTCCGGCCAGAATCCACGCGTGAAAATTTCATGCAGCTGGTATTCAGGATTGTCGAGATCCATCTTGATCTCTTCCAGCACCACCTGCCGCTCTTTCGCCACATCTTCGGAATCGAAACGCGGGCGCAGGACCAGGTCGGCGATCACGTCGAACGCAATCGGCAGATTTTCATCGAGGACTTTGGCGTTGAAGCAGATTTGTTCCTTGGAAGTGAAGGCGTCGAGCATGCCGCCGACAGAGTCCATTTCACGCGCGATGGCTTCAGCGGAGCGGCGTTCGGTGCCTTTGAACACCATATGCTCCATGAAGTGCGCGAGGCCATTTTGCTCGGTCGCTTCGCGGCGCGAACCGTTGCGCACCCACACGCCTATGGAAACCGAGCGGACATGGTTCATGGTCTCGGTCACTACAACCAGACCGTTAGGCAAAACGTGACGTTGGATGTCGCGTCGTTCGGCAACCATAGTATTTGGGACGGCCGCTCACGCCGTCAGAAGGCCGGGCACAGGATGGCTCTAGCAAAAAGCCCGCGAAGCCATTGTGACACAGGCGGTCGGCCCGTGCGAAGCAAAGAATAAACCGCTGCCATTTCAACCACTTACAGGATGCGCAGTTTTAGATCAACTTCTCGTCCGGGTGGAGTTTGCCATATTCGCTAGTGTAGTGCAGAGGGACGTCGGAATACGTGCCCTGATCCTTTAAGTAGACTTCGCAGGTATCGAAAGGCTTGGAGTACACGTGGATACTGACCGCTCGCTGGTTGTATTCGGCGAGATTCAGCACCTGGTGCACCGGTTCCAGCGGACTGACGTAGGCTGGATGGGCAGCATCCATTTCGTAAATGTCAGTCGGTACTAACCTGCAGGTGCCCGAGTGATCGCCGGCGGAGTGGCGGTCTTCTACGCGAAAATTTTGTACCTTCAGTCGACCTATTGGAGCGGACATCCAGCAGTTCTGATCGCGATGATTGTGGATACGGCTGAACTGGCCAATTTCCCAGCAGATGGCCATGCACTCGAAGACATCATTTTTGAAAATCAGGTTGCGTGTGTAGCAGCCCTTGGAAAAGAAAAGATACTTTTCGAGCGTTTCCGGTCGCACCGAGTGGCGGAGGATGTAGTCCTGAACATTTTTCAGTGTGAAGTCACGTTCGGGAATGGCGGCGAGGTTTTTGGCCCAATCGGCGACGGCAAGCTGTTCCGCGGCGAGGTGTCTGGTCATCGGGTGCCTCCTGCAAATTATAACGCTGGAGAGCACGGTGCGATAATGGAAGAGGAGGAAATTGCCGACAAAATGGAACTGCTGGGCAAATCACTCGAGGAGCTGCGCACGTTTTGCGTTGAGCTAGGAGAACCTGCTTATCGCGGCGACCAAGTCTATCGAGCGCTCTACGCCGAGAGGAATTTTGACTTGGCGTCTATCAGCAACCTTCCTACTGCATTGCGCCAGAAACTTTTGCAAGACACCACGATTACTTTGCCCACCGTGAAGCAGCGCTACCACTCGCAGGATGGATCGGTGCGGTATCTGTTGGGACTTGAAGGTGGTTCAAGGGAAGAGCCGCGCGCACGAAAACCGGCCTCGGTGGAAGCGGTATTCATGCCGAGTGAAAACCGGCAGACGATTTGCATTTCGACGCAGGCGGGTTGTGCAGTCGATTGCCAATTTTGCATGACCGCGCAGTTGGGATTGATCCGCAATCTAACGCCTGGCGAGATTTTGGCGCAGGTACTGCTACCGCTTACGGAGCACAAGGATACGCTGACGCCGCAAACGAACGTGGTGCTGATGGGGCAAGGCGAGCCACTGCTGAACTACGACAACGTCATGGCGGCAATGCGCATCTTGCTGGATCAGGTGGGAATCGGGCTGGCAACGAAGCACGTCACTCTATCAACGAGCGGGATCGTTCCCGGCATTGAAAAACTGGGGCAAGAAGCGAGGCGTCCGAAGCTGGCGATTTCGCTGAATGCATCGAATGATGCGCAACGCGATGTGCTGATGCCGATTAACAAGAAGTATCCGTTGAGCAAGCTGCTGGCGGCTTGCAGGAGTTTTCCGCGCGGTTCGCGTGAGTACATTACGTTCGAATACGTCCTGCTGGGAGGTGTAAACGACACGGCTGACGATGCACGTCGCGTGGCGCGCCTGATGTCAGACTTGGGCCGCGTGAAGGTGAACTTGATTCCGTGGAATCCTGGTTCCCTGCCCTACCGTGAGCCGACCGAGCGAAGCATCGAGATGTTCCACAAGATCCTGCTCGAAAAAGATGTTCCTGCCTTCACGCGTTATTCGCGCGGCCGTGACGTCATGGCTGCGTGCGGTCAGTTGTCTCTTAAGCAAACAAACGACTCTCCACTTCCTGTACTCAGCTGAATTTTTTCAGCGAATTCCAATCACTGACATCAGTCGGCCTGAACGGTCGGCTTCTTTGCGATAACTGAAGAGCAGATCGGTGTGGCAGGCCGTGCAGAGATCGCTGATGTAGATGTTTCTATCGGCGAGACCTGCGGCAAGAAGTTGTGCGCGGTTCGCTTTACGCAGGTCGAGGCGAACATTCTTGGGCGGCGGCTGGTGGCCGGGCGGCATCATGTTCAGCCATTGCAGGGGATTGGGTTCATCGCCTGTGCGGAGCTCATCGAACCATTCTTCGGCGCCTGCAAATTGCGAGGTGAACTTCGTGACGAGTTCCGTTCCGACTTCATAGCAGCATCCGCCGATCGCCGGACCGACCGCTGCGAGAATGTCAGCTGGTTTCGAGCCGAAGCGCATGCGCATCTGGCCTACGGCTTTTTCGGCAATGCGAGCGAGCGTTCCTCGCCAGCCGGCGTGGATCGCGGCCACTGCCCGCCTTTTTGGATCGACTAGCAAAATCGGGACGCAGTCCGCAGTTTGTACAGCAAGCAGCAAGCCGGGTGCATTTGCGAGCGACGCGTCGCCCTTGCTGGGTTCGGCGGGCGAAGCTCGAAAGAATCGGATCAGCGCCGAATGAAATTGCTTCAGCAGAACGAGTTTGAGTTCCTCGGCCCCAACGGCTGACTGGAAAGCTTCACGATTTTTCTGCACGGCTTGGCGTGTATCCCATTCCGTGAAACCGAGATTGAGGACGCGTTCGCCAGAAGTATGGATGCTGGCGCCGCCGGTACGAGTGCTGAAGCCGTGGACCAGCCAGGGACATTTCTTGAACGGAACGAGTTCGAGAATTTGCAGGCCGCGCACGGTGCGCAGCGACCAGGGAGCCTCAATTTTATACTTATGCTTTGGTGGCGGCAGCGGTTTTCCCGGTTGGCGGCGCACACGCGAACCTCTTACTGCGGTCGGCATCCTCTCAGTATAATCGCAAAGCGGAAACGCTCATTCACCCGCGGCAGCAAAAGGGACTACATGATCGTCGGAATGGGAATTGACTTGGAGGACGTGGAGCGGGTAAAAGGCGCGATTGAACGCCAGGGCGAACGTTTTTTGAAGCGAATTTATACGGAGAGAGAGCGCGCGTACTGCGAGCAGTTCAAGGACAAGTACGAACGCTATGCAGGGCGATTCGCGGCGAAGGAAGCCGCGATGAAAGCCCTAGGCACCGGCTGGAGCCGTGGTGTCCGCTGGGTGGACATTGAGGTGGTGCGCATTCCCTTTGGGCGTCCAACTCTGGAGTTAAAAGGCGAGGCACGCAAAATCGCGGATCGCCTCGGCGTGAAGAACATCGCCATCAGCATTACACACACGCCCAAACAAGCCTGGGCTCAAGTCATTTTTGAATCTTGATTTTACGCAGCTTGGCTGGTTTGCGGCATTCGTGATGTCGCATTCTAGCCGAACGCGGTGGGCCAATAAGCGGGAGCTAGGCTCCCGCACTCCAAATCATTTCACTACGAGGAAAGAGCCAATAGCAAGCGCATCGACCCCGGAGCAGTAGAAGCTGCGGACGGCCGAACGCGGATCGGTTACCAAAGGTTCACCGAAAAGGTTGAAAGATGTATTCACGAGAATTGGGGCGGCGGCTGATTCACCGAACTTGTGCAGCAATTTCCAGAAGAGAGGATTGGCTTGGCGCTCGACGGTGTGCACGCGCACTGCCGTACCGTTAAACGTGAAACGATCAAGACCGGCAATCGGATTTTTCAGGTCAGCCAGCGAAGCCATGAACCGGCAATTCGGGCTGCAATCGAAGAATTCGTGCGCACGTTCAGCCGGCACAGAGAGCGCGAAGGGGTGAAACTCCTCGCGATGTTTGATGAAGTGGTTGACGTTGTCGAGTACGTATTCATTGAAAGGGGAAGCCAGTAGGCTTCGATTGCCAAGCGCGCGGTGGCCGAACTCGGCGCGGCCCTGGCACCAGCCGACGATTTTTCCCCGGTCGAGCTGGCACGAGGTTTCGGTGAGCAAGTCGTCTTCGCTGTTCAAATATTTGTAAACGATTTTGCAGTTGTCGAGCACGGACTTAATTTCGTGCGAAGTGGGTTCAGGGCCGAGAGCGAGCGAACCGAGGGGAACGCGACCCGAGCGGCCAGTCGCTTTTCTGCGTGCCAAGAATGCCGCGCCCAGCGCAGTCCCCGCGTTACCCGCCACCGGCTGGACGTACACGTTGCGGAAGCTGCTGCGTTGCTCGAGCGTCCGCACGAGCAAAACGTTCTGAAAAACGCCGCCCGCTAAACAGAGGGAATCCGCTTCGATTTGTTCGCGAATATTTTCCACCAGGCGCAAAACCAACTGTTCGAGTGCTTGCTGCGCACTGCGGGCCAGGTTTGCGCGCACTGCACGGTCCGCCGGGGCCGCTGACCGGGAAAGCGCCAGCTCGCGGTAGAAGCGCGGAGCGAAAATGCCCGCGCCATCCGGTCCATGAGCGAAATAACGGCGATCGAGCGCGGGAAGCCCCTTGGAGTTCCAAGTGAAAAGCTTATGAAAGGCTTCGAGATACTCCGGCTGGCCATCCTTGCTGAGCCATTGCAGTTTGTGTTCGTCACGCTGAGGGCGCAGTCCGGCAAGCTGCGTTACACACGAATAGAACCAGCCAAGTGAATTGGGAAAAGCGAGGCGGTGGAGCTGCTTGAGATTGTCGTCTTCGCCAAGCGCGATTGAACCTGCAAACCCGTGGGCGCCGTGGTCGAGGGTGAGAACAAGGGAGCGCGAGAAATCGGAGGTGTAGAACGCGCTCGCGGCGTGGCAGAGGTGATGCTCGAAGCTTGCAAAGCGCCGGCCTGTGAGAAGTTGCCGCAAATGAGCCAGCATCGCTTCGCGTACGGGGTTCTTTTTGTGCCCGTTTCGCCCATTCGTGCCGCGATCGGCGAATGCAATTGAAGCCACATCGGAAAGGGTCAGCTTGGCGGTCGCCAGCACCTCTTTCAACGCCAGTTGCGGAAGCGCGTGCGAATCATTGAGCCGAGTCAGTTTTTCTTCTTCGATTGCCGCCACAATGCCGCGGTCGTCGAGAAGAGCGGCTGCAGCGTTTGGTCCCGCAGTGGAGATACCAAGAATGTTCATTCCACAAGCCTTGTGTCAGAGAAGTATCGGCTCAGCGGGCTGAGATTCGGGCATAGCCAGAGTTTGCTGATCCGCGGAGCAAACAACATTCATCAAAAGATTGAGCAGCCAAGTGCCGGAAATGCGCAGCTTAAGATAATTGGAAGAAAGGCCTGGCGTCCATTCGGTGGAATCCGGTACGCGCGAATCGGAATGCCGGAGGGTCAGAACAGAAAGAGTGCGGCCCGACTGGGAAGCATGGAAGGCGGCTGACTTGGCTTCACCCAAGGATCGAAGCTCACGCGCGCGACGCTTGATAATGTGCGGCTCAACTTGCTCAGGTAGAGATGCGGCACGGGTGCCTGGGCGCGAAGAATACGAAAAAACGTGCAAGTAAGTAAATGGCCGCCGTTCGATGAATTTGATGGTCGCTGCGTGGTCTTTTTCGGTTTCGCCGGGAAAACCAGTGATGACGTCGGCGCCAATCGCAGCGTTAGGAAGATGTTCGCGAAGGAGCTCGACGCGCCGCGCATAGTGCTCCGTGCGATACCAGCGGCGCATTGCTGCAAGAATTCGGTCCGAGCCGGATTGCAACGGCATGTGGAAATGTTCAGCGAGGCGCGGATTTGATGCGAAGAGAAGAATCAAGTCGAGACTAACGTCCAGCGGTTCGATGGAGCTTAGGCGCAGCCGTTCAACCGGAGTTTCGTCGAGAATTTGCTTCAGGAGATCGAGGAAATCGTGGCGTGGAGACAGATCTCGGCCCCAAGCGCCTAGATTGATCCCGCTGAGGACGATTTCCTTGAAGCTGGAATTGGCGAGTTTGCGGATCTCTGCGACAACCGTTTCCGGAGGCAGGCTGCGGCTTTTCCCGCGAACGAAAGGAATCACGCAAAAAGCACAGCGATTGTTGCAGCCATCCTGAATTTTAAGTGTCGGTCGAGTGTGGTTCCCCTCCCCGCCTAAGACAGGAGCAACCAGAACGTTGTGTTGCTCAAAGATATCTCCCGTAAGAATCGGAGCCAGCAGATTCGCCGCTGGAACAAAATTCTTCAGCGAAGACGTGTGCGGTTCGCCTGCCAGCAGATCAGGAATTTGCGGCTTATGCGAATTGCCGACGACGTGGGAAACACCAGACAGTGCAGCAAGTTCTTCCGGAGCGCGCTGGGCATAGCAGCCAGTTACGACGATCCGGATGGCAGGGTTGGCGGCGTGGAGTTTCCGGATGGCTTCCCGCGCCTGGGCATCGGCGGCGGCGGTTACAGTGCAGGTGTTTAGCACGACGACGTCGGCCGATTCCGCAGAACGTGCGAAAGTACAACCGCGTTCGCGAAGTTGCCGCTCGATCGCAGCGCCATCGGCCTGCGTGGCACGGCAGCCAAATTGCTCCACAAAAAAAGTAGCCACAGAAGTCCAGTGTACCGGGTGGGCGACAGCTTTGTCAGTCTCGCCCGCACTAGCCCTGGTTTCCTGACTTAGGCAGCTCTTTGCCGGCTTAAAATCAGCGCAGCGTGGAGAGATCGAGGCTGGCGACGAGCTGGTCGCCTTCGGGCGGGTCGATCTGGACGGTGACGTCCTGACTTACAAAGGCGTCGGCGGGGAAGTCGAGCAGGATTGTTGCGCCGATCAGAACACACGTGAACTCGTTGCAGGAATAGTCCGGTCTTCCGTCCTGTGAGATAGCGTCGAGGGATTTCTTGCTGTCGAAGACGCTGACCTGAAAATCGCGCCAAAAATCAGAAGGACGTGGAACGAGCGCGGGCTGACTTCCGCGAGATGGTGGTTTGGCGGACTGGACGAGCGCGGGATACGAATCCGTGAAGCGGATACCGACCTGGATCTGAACCGTTTCGCGCTGACCACGGTGCTCGAGTTGGGCTTGTTGCGCGCTGTAGTTGCCGACGTGGTTGCTGGAGGCGAGGACGGCTTGCGCAAACGGTGTGAGGTAAGTCAGTGAAGTGATCTGCGGGCCGTAGTCGGGAATCGGAAAATATTGAGTGTACTTTTCGAGTTGGCGGGAGAAGGACTCGTCGTGGCGCTGGCCGAGGAAGTAGGCTTCACGGACAGCCTCGTCGGAGAGCGGCGTTTGGAAAGCAATGGCTGCTAGCGGATGGAGAACAAGCAAGGCGGCAAGCAGAGTTCGTAGCATTGCGGCTCCTGGCAAGGCGGCAAGCGGGGTGATGGCCGTAAAGCTAGATGTCACAAGTATAGACGGAAAAGCGGGGCGCGGAGTTGCGGGCAAAATTTAACAGTTGTGAGGAGGCAACTAACCTGGGGATCAAATGCGGCGGGTGACGTTGGGGAAGTCGAGCCAGACTTTGACGCCGCAGAAATGTGAGCCTTCGGTGCAGATGGGAGTGGTTACGCCGGCGCGAAGGTGGCACGGCGGGCCAATAAATTTTGTGAGCTGCGGATGGACCTCGCGGAGTTGCGCGATCTCATCAAGCGAAGATTGGTAGATTTCTTCTTGGGCATTGAAACAGGTGCGCATGGTCCATTTGTGCAGGAGATGCAGAAGAGATCCAGACTCGACGAGGCGTATGGATTTGGCGTTAGGCAGAAGATAGAGCGCGATTTCGGGGGGGACCCCGCGGTCGAGAAGCTGATTCTTGGAATGCCAGGCGTCTTCCATAGCACGTTCGTAAGCCTCCTTGGCGCGCCGATTTTGTTTGAGTAGAGCGGGAGTGATGTAGTCGGGCTGACGTGTATCGGCGAGGGTCAGTAGCGGACGCGAACCGGGGATCATGCGATGGCGCTGGTCCTGACTGTCGGCCGTATGGCTGATTTTTTTGGCGAAGGTGTAGTTGGCGTGCTGCAGCGCGCGCATCATGGGCGCGTGGACACCGACGTTGAGCGTTTCGAGACGATAGAGATTGCGCGCCGGATTGAGCAGGCGGTCGAGGGCTTCGTCGTCGGAGCAATCGACGGCGGAAAGTCCCAGCACGGCACGATAGGAAGACGCGACTACGGCGGGCGCGCTCGCGGAATAGTCGAGCAGCTTGGCTGTGCGCCCATTTAGCTGGACGTCGAATTCTTTGGCGAAGGCGTCGCCATTCTGCGACGAAACCGGCCCGCCGTTGCTTTGCGCCGTGCGCCATTCGGGAAGTTCATCGAGCGGTTCGATTCCGAAACGATCGAAAAATTGAGCGTCGATATTTTTGACGTGGGCGACCATTTCGCCGATGACAGTGCGGGCTTCGCTAGGTGTGTCCGAGGCCGCGCACATGCGCCAGAGGCGATGGAGTACGATGCCGGAAACCGTATGCACCATCGCGGTAAAAGCAGCGACGGGTAGAACGTAACGAGCGATTTCGATGGCGCGCTTTTCGGCGGAGCGCTCGATTTTCTGAATGCGCTTGGGATGGGACATCGGGCCAACGTGCCAAATGTCCTGGAGGATTTCTCGGGCGTCGGGGAGAAGAAGAGAAGAGAGTTCGCGATAGTAAGACCAGGCGCGGGCGATGGCGCGTTCGTAGATTGCGCGGGACTCGGCATCGAAAAAAAGAGAGACCGGCGGTACGTAGGCTTGCACGCGATCCATGCGGACGTAGCGTTGGGATTGCTGCTCGGAGTTGTAAAAAGGATGCGCGTGGAGAAAGGACCAAACGAACTGGCGGCTGACATTTTCCAGACCGAATTCGAAATGCGCGTGCTGATAGACGGTGTGGTGGCCGCTGAAAAAGGTGCCGGCGCCGATGTTGAGGCGCTGCTTGTCGGTGATTTCTTCGGGGCCAATGAGACGAGGGGAATAGCAGGTGCGCGCGGCGGCGATGGCGGAGTCGAAAGGATGTGCAAAGGCGTTGCGGAGAGTGACGCGCGGCGGAGCGCTTTCGATTAGCTCCGGGGAGTTTCCGCTTTCGAACATTAGCGATTGGGTGGCCACGTGGTAGGTGATTCTACATGTACGCGACGCGGGCGCGAAACTTCAAAGGCGAATTCAAGCAAAAAAGGCAACTCGAAATTCGACGCAATGCAACCGGCGAATTTCGAGCCCCTATTTTCGAATCGCGACTTATTTTTTGGCGGCGGATTTCGCAGCGGCGTCGGCGTACTTCTTCGTGAAGCGCTCGACGCGGCCGGCCGTGTCGATGAGCTTTTGCTTGCCGGTGAAGAACGGATGGCAGTTCGAGCAAATTTCGACGTTGAGCCTGTCCCCTTTGATGGTGGAACGCGTCTGAAAATTGTTGCCGCAAGCGCAATGGACAGTTACGGAATGATAGTCGGGGTGAATACCGGGTTTCATGAGTCTCCAGTCTGTCGCGTCCGGTCTGCGCGGCTGGCCCGGAGGAGGAGCATACAGCGGCGTCGCTAGGTCGCGAAGAGCCATTAATTATAACCGGGTTGCATCGGTTCCGCAAAATGCGGGCTCTTTGGCGGGGGGGAGAATCAGGAAACGAAGGAGCAGCCCACGCGGACCGTATCCTCGCTAAGGCGCTTTGTCCACAGGCGTTTAAGACTGACCCTGACGGGCGGCAGAATGGGCACGTGGAGGACAGCAAGCAGCGTTTCGGGAACGGTTTGCGTGGAAGGGAAATCGAGGGCCACGCCACCGAAGCCGAGGTCTACGACTCGGGCGCGGTGAACCGGCTGGTCAGCGAGAACAGCATACGCATTGGTGCCCGACATCGAGACGCGTTCCGCTTTGCGCGGCGTGGCGTAAATGCGCTGCTCTTCGGGTGCGATTGGAAACGCGGGCTGTGAGGTTTGCAGAGGCGATGCAGGCTGCGGTGGCGGCGCGGGTCGGGCTTCCATCGGGGCTGCGGGCGCCACTTGAACCACTGGCGGCTCGATGGATGGGGTCGCAACGGGCACCGGCGGTGCGGTCGGTACTGCGGTGACCGGCGGCGCCGCTGGCGTTTCAACAGTTTTTTCCTCTGCCTCCGTGTGACTGTTGTGCTTGAAGTGATAAAGGCGCTCATCGGCGAGGCGGATCAGGCTATCGCGCTGGTCGCCATCCTGCGGATAAGTGGCGACTCCGTGGTCCATGCTTACACTGACGCTCAGGTTCAACGGCCGGAGAATTTCCGCAAAGACGACACCGATACGACGGCTGAGAGCGGAGGCTTGTGCCAGGTCCGTCTGAGGAAGAAGGAGAGCGAACTCGTCGCCTCCCGTTCGGAAAGCGGAGTCGGACGTACGCAAGGCTTTGCGCAAGGTGGTGGCCGCGGCGTGCAATACGTCGTCGCCGCGGGGATGGCCGTGCTTGTCATTTACTTCCTTAAAGCGGTGCAGATCCAAAGCTACGAGACTGAGCGGCTGTGCGTAGCGACGCGCGCGATTTAGCTCTTTGTCGAACGTTTCGTCAAAAAGCCTTCGGTTGTGCAAGCCCGTAAGAGGATCCGTCACCGCGTTGCGCTGCAGGCTTTTAAGCTCTTCGTATTCGAGAACCACCGGCAAGCGAAATTTGCCCGCGGTTGAAAGAATGTCAACCAGAGCGGTTTGGAAAGAGACGAGAGAGTCGGAGCGCTCGGAAAGTTGCGTGCGGCGCGCGAGAACTTCTTCCCAGACGGCAACGACCTGATTTTCCGGGATATCGATATGCGAAAGTGAGCGAAAGAAGCGTTGCAGAAACTGCGCACGCGCTGCCGGCTCGAGACCTTCGAGCGTTTCAATCAATAAGTCAAAGTACGCGTCGTTGGGACGCATGGGCGCGGGTACCGGAGCGCCGGAGCTGGGTGTCACCGGTGTGGACCTTACCTTTAAATTTCCCCGCGGGGAGAGGGGCGAAATGATATCAGGGCTAGTCAGTGAGCAAGCGCATTACCACCTGTGCAGATATTCTGCTCGCTCGAACGACATCGTACGGCCTTAGTCGCAAAACCTTAACACAAAACGGTTTAAAGGCGAATGGCGAAGGTGTACTAGGGGCCCCCCTAACGGTGAATGTCGGACGAACGTTAGGAAAGCGGCCGCAGAAATTCCAAACCAAAGAGACGAAGGTCGCCCGCCGACTCCTGCCGACGGACTCGCGCGGAGATAGGCGGCGTTTCGTGAGGTACCAGATCCGACGAGGGCGAGGGAGTTGGAATCGTGAGCTGAATAACCTGTTCTAATTGAAGGAGATGCGAGGAAGCGATACATGCGCCAGTCGAACTGATGTTCAATGTCTTAGTCAGTTCGATAAAGCCCACACCCGCAGCGTCCGTTCCCCGAAGAAATATCGGGATCTGAATGCGGATTCTAGGAGCCTGCCGCTGCTGCGTTGTCGGAACCAAGTTTGGTGTCTTAAGAAGTTGACTCGCCACTGCATGCCTTTTAGTACGATTGAACTAGTACGCCACTAGCATCTAAAATGCCAGAGTTCGATTCTCATAAATCGTTTTAATTGATTGATAAAAAAGCTGTTAGCCAGGGATCGCTTGTCCTGCTCCTGACGCTTCATCCAAGCAAAATCCGCAAATGTCCCGAGACTTACCGCAATTGTGCAAATGGAACGTATTTACCATTGACAGTCCTATGACCCAGTGCGACCATCCAAAGGCGCCCGGGTAGGGAAAATATTTACCACTCGGACCGTTTTCATTGGGGTGTTCCTTACATGAGCGGACGAGTGGTTGCTCCGGCCAGGCCAGATGCGTCCATTTCATCCGGACGTGCGATGACGTCGCTTCGCAGCGTTGTCGGCGCGATCGACAAACCGATATTGGTAACTGATCGCAGCGGACAGATTCTAGCGGTCAACGAGGCCGCAAAGCATTTTTTTGGTTGCCCAGTCGACTCCAATCCAGAAAACCTGAATTTGTTTGAGGACCTGCTGAAGTGGGACGCAACCGACATTGCAAGCGAGTTTGCATCAGGGAAGGACTTGATCGATCGCGACCTCGAGCGTGCTGGTGGGTCCAAGCTAGTTCGTATTCAACTTGCCGCCGAATCGAACTGGCTGGTAACTCAAATCAAGGACAAGAATTCCGAAAGTGACACGCCTGCTACACAGCTGACTGTTCAGGAACTCTTGCAGGAACGGGAGATTACGTACCGCAACCTTCTAGCAGCCTACTTGAAACTGCAAGAGGTTAATCGTCAAAAGACAGTCTTCCTGGCTTCAGCAGCGCATGAGCTGAAGACACCTCTTGCGGTAATCAAAGGGTATTACGACTTGCTTCTAGCCGGCTCGCTCGGCCGGCTAACAGAAAAACAAAAGGACATTCTGGAAGAGTCCAAGGAAAGCTGCGAACGCCTAGTGCGGCTGGTTTCGATGTTCCTGAACTATTCCGCATTGGAGAGCGGCAAGCTAGTCCTGCAGTTGCGTGAAAATGACTTGCGAGATTGCCTGGACGAAATGGCAAAGAGGTGGGCGGAAGCCTTTCAGAGAAAGAATGTCCGGCTGGAAGTGCAGCTTGACGCCTCGATCCCGACATTTCGCTTTGACTATCAGAAAGTGCAGCAAGCTGCCGCGAACTTGTTGGACAATTCGCTCAAGCACACACCCTCGGGCGGAAGCGTGACCCTGGTGGCCAAGCCGCACTTTTGGGAGCGCCGCGTGGCAGACGTCGCTCCGAACCAGGAGCGTCGGCGATTCCGTCTTCCAAGGCCCAATAGCGTCGAAGTCAGCGTGACGGATTCCGGAGGCGGCATTCCAGCGGAACATCATCAGGAAATTTTTGAAGACTTCGTGCGTGTAGACCGGAACACTTCGGGAATGGGCCTCGGACTGGCCATTGCGAAGCGCCTCGTGCAGGCACATCGCGGCAAAATTTGGGTCGAGAGCGAAGCTAAGAAGGGCAGTACTTTTCGTTTTTTGCTGCCTATCGAGCAGAGCTAACGCAACTCGCAGATCGGGGAAAGGAAAACGCAGATGGCAGTTCAGGAAAAGATTCTAGTCGTGGACGACGAGCCGAGTATACGCAAGTATCTGCAAACGCTTTTGGAAGTAGATGGGTTCGATGTAGAGGCCGTAAGCAGTGGCCGTGACGCAATCAAACGAATCAGTGACGGCGTGCGGCCCGATTTCATCATTCTCGACGTATTGATGCCGGAGATGAACGGCATTGACACGTTGAAGGAACTGATGCAGCTCGACCGGTCGCTAAACGTGATCATGCTTTCTTGCTCGAACGAAGTCGGAACGGTTGTCGAGGCAATCCGCATCGGCGCCCATGACTATTTGACCAAGCCGTTTGAAAAGTCCGAGCTCGATGCTGCGATGCTCAAGTCGCGCCAGAAAAAAGAATTGGCCTCCGAAAACCAGGCCCTTCGAGACTACTGCGATCAGGTGACTGAGGATTTGAGCTTCTTGGCCGCCAGCCCCCAGATGGTGCGTATCCGCCAGCAAATTCTCCAAATTGCTCCCGTGGATGTTCCGGTTTTTGTCTGCGGCGAAAGTGGTGTGGGCAAGGAAGTAGTAGCTCGCATGATCCACCTTCGCTCTAAGCGGCGCAATCAACCGTTCGTGAAAGTAAATTGTGCGGCGCTGCCAGGAGAACTTTTAGAGTCCGAACTTTTCGGATTTGAGCAGGGAGCCTTTACTGGCGCGGTTCGCTCCAAGCCCGGAAAGTTTGAACTCGCAAACAAGGGCACGATTTTCCTGGACGAGATTGCCGAGATGAGCACCCATCTGCAAGCGAAATTGCTGCACGTTTTGCAAGACCATCAGTACTCGCGCCTTGGCGGCCGCCACATGATCGAAACGGACGTGCGGGTTCTCGCCGCCACGAACGTGGATGTCCATGAAGCAATGAAGACAGGAAAATTCCGCGAAGATCTTTACTATCGTCTGAACGTGCTTTCTATTCTTGTTCCTCCGTTGCGGGAGCGTACCGCCGAAATTCCGCTTCTCTTCCGGCATTTTTTGGAAAAATACAGCGAAAAGTTCGGCAAGCCTCCCGCCGAACCCTCCAAGCACCTGCTTGATGCCGCACTGAACTATCCCTGGCCAGGCAACCTGCGGGAACTGGAAAATTTCGTGAAGCGCTACGTCATTCTCGAAGACGACGAAGGCAGCCTGCGCGAGTTGGTAGAAATGTCCGCGACGCGCCAGCGGACTTCTCCTAGAGAAGAACCCGTGGTCCCCAAGGAACAGGGACTTAAAGCCTTGGTACGGGGTCTCAAAGACGAGGCCGAAATGGAAGCCATCGCCGACGCATTGGAAAAGACACGCTGGTGCCGAAAGGATGCGGCGAAGATGCTCGGCATCAGCTATAAGGCCCTTCTTTATAAGATGAGGCAATTCAACCTGGATACGCCGCGCAATCGCCGTTCTTCCGCTGCGCCGGCCGCGGCTAAGGAAACCATAGCAGTTCCGACAGCCGCAGCGGAATGAAGCGACCAGGGCAAAGATAGATTAGAAACACCAGTCACAAATACTTCTAGGTGCTTTCGACCGAACGGAGTATTTTGTTGTGCATTACATCAGTTTGCGGCCGTTGGCTGGCCAATGCGAGGGCCTTCGCCAGGAAACGCTTAAAAGCGGGTCATCAGCGCAGTCTAGCTGGCGCCATTGCTGAGTTCGTCCATCACTTTGTCGCTGAAAACTTAAATCCGAAAGGATCGCGGCCGCGCTTGATTCCGCGAATGTGGTGAGTGAATGGGCTTGATGTCAGAACGTCGTAATGCCCGCCGATACGACCTCTCCCTGCCGATACTGATCAGGGCGGCAGCGCAGGGCTTAGCCGAAACACAGAAGGGCAAAACGCGCGACATTTCCACTCGAGGATTGTACTTTGTCATCGATAATGACTTGCGTGCTGGATCAGAACTCGACATTATGCTGACTCTGCCAAGTGAAATGACCAACGGTGATGAGGTGCTCGTGAAAGCATCAGGCAAAGTAGTCCGAATTGAAGAGCGCCTCGAGGATGGTACGCTTCGACGGGGAGTCGCAGCGATTATCGAACGCTACGACATAATGCGGGGATCGCCGGTCGCCTGATTGGTGACCCGGGGGACAGCTTCCGAGCACGGTTATCGGGCTTGCCATCCGGTTTCAAATTGAAAACAATGACCTTAGGGGAATTGGGCAGGAAACCTGCTTCTCCGCTAAGGCACATTCTTTCTCATCTCAGGAAACGATTGGACTAGAGAGAAGCGCGGCAAGTACCATTACTTTCCTGTACGAAAGCTCCTAACCAAAAGAAAATAATAACCTTATCAAAGTACCGCCGTCGGGGACTGGGTTGTCTCTGTTCAGTTCCAATGGCTCGTCGAGTGCTTTTCCGTTGGCGAGAAAAACAAACCGCCATGTCTTCAAGAGCCGCTACCAAGATGGTAAGGGCAGAGACGCATGCTCTGCCGCCCGAACATATTGTGTTTGGGGTGTCACCGGTGATGCGCGAAGTACGCCAAAAGGCTCTTAAGCTTTGCCATACCAACGTGCCCGTCCTTCTAATCGGTGACGGAGGAACGGGAAAGGAAGTGTTAGCCCGGTGGCTTCACGGGAATTCCAGTTTTTCGGCGGGGGAGTTCGTTAAGGTGAACTGCGCCGCAATTCCAGGCAGCCTGTTGGAAAGCGAGTTGTTTGGCCACGAGAAGGGTGCTTTTACGGGGGCGCACATCGCGAGACCTGGCCGCGTGGAACGCGCCCATCTGGGCACTCTCTTTCTCGATGAAATCGGCGACCTTGATTCGGCTCTGCAAAGCAAACTGTTGCACTTTCTGCAGGATGGTTACTTCTCGCGTCTGGGTGACCAGTCAGAACGGATGGTCGAAACACGCGTGATGTGCGCAACCGGCCGGCGCCTAGAAGACGAAATCGCCGCGGGCCGCTTTCGGGCTGACCTCTACTACCGCATCAATGTTGTGAAACTCGAAATGCCGAGACTTTCCCAACGCCGCGAGGATATTCCCCAACTCGCTGAACATTTTCGCCAGCTTCACATGCAACAATTCGAGAAGGAATGTGAGCCGTTTGGTCCGGAGCTTATCGGGTACCTGCAAAATCTGACGTGGCCGGGCAATCTACGGGAACTTTCCAACTGCATCGCCCGCTACATCGTAATTGGGCCGGAGAGCCTCGCCCAACGAGAACCGGCCCGTGCTCGCCCCTCTGCCTATTCTCCTTCGACCGCGACAGGCGAAACTGTGCCACTGAAGAAACTCACCAAAGAAGCCATTCGCGAAATGGAGCGTAACGCGATTGTGGAAGCGCTGCGCGCGAATCACTGGAATCGCCGCAAGGCCGCGCAAGCTCTCAAGATCAGCTACCGAGCGATGATCTACAAAATCAGAGACGCCGGACTGATCGTGCGGCGTCCCACGCCGCGCAAGACTGAAACGCTTGCCCCTCAGCCGTAATCGATTAAGTACTATACAAGAACGGCATAGTTTTCTTCTCGCGACGAGACTGTCCGTTCGTTCAGCCGCCTGTTCCTGTGTTCAGTTCCCGCGAAAAATTTTCTCGTCCCTTGGTACAGCTGTTTTCAAGCGCAGGAAAGGTATGACCTACAGGGCATATTGCGCGGACAGGAGAACGCCTGTCCCTTAATTGGACGCTTCACCAGTATTTTTTACGCGCGTTGAAACCGTACTCTGCCCCCGGCCAGAAGGACCGAAGTGGAGGGCCGAGAGATGGTACGAGGGGAAGCGGTAAAGGGGATCTCGCGGAAGGCTTGGCGGGCATGCCGCATGCGCAAGGCGGGGATCGCCGCGCTGCTGGCAACGGTAATTACCGGGGCGGGAATATTGAGCGGCTGTGCGGGCTTGGCCAACACGTCGAACACAGCTCTCACACCCGACGAAATCCAGATCACGCCGACGGCATTGACTTTTTCCAACGTGAGCGTCGGGCAATCGGCTACGCAAGCCGCAGTGCTGACGAACACCGGAAGCAAATCGGTCAGCATCACGCAGCTGAGTTCGTCATCGTCAGAATTTACAGCGGCGGGCATCACCATGCCGTTGACCCTGGCGCCGGGCCAGTCCGCGCAATTCAAGGTGGCGTTCAAAACTTCGACTGCGGGTACCGTTTCCGGAACGCTCAGTGCCATGACGTCACGCGGTAACGGCTCCACGAAAGTGAAGCTGAACGGCAATGCCGGAAGGACAGCCTCGCAGCTTTCCTTGAGCTCGAGCAGCCTCAAATTTGGCAACGTTCTTGTGGACGGCACCAGCACGCAAGCCGTAACTCTCAAGAACTCTGGTAACAGCGACCTGAATATTTCGCAGCTGTCAGTCAGCGGCACGGGCTTCAGCGTTAGCGGTGTCGCGGCGCCGATCACCCTGCCCGCTGGCCAGTCCATGGCTTTGCAGGTAACCTTTGCTCCGGCGGCGGCAGGCGCAAGCAACGGTTCTGTAACGATCACCAGCGATTCACAAACGCCGACCTCGACGGTTTCCCTCTCGGGCACCGGCATGAACGCAAGTTACACGATGTCGCTCACTCCGGGCAGCGTGAGTTTTGGCAATCTCAACGTCGGCAGCACGGCCTCGCAGACTGTGCAACTCGCCAACACTGGCAATTCCAGCGTGACCGTTTCTCAGGTCACCGCTGGCGGTAACGGTGTTTCGGTCAGCGGACTCGCTGCACCGGTAACGATTGCTCCCTCGCAGGGCGTTCCCGTTACCGTCAAGTTCGCGCCAACCAGCAGCGGCGCGGTGGCGGGCAATATCACCATCACCAACAGCGAGGGCATCAACGCCGTTGCCGCGGTTACCGGCACGGGCGTGCAAGCGGGCATCAGCGTCACGCCGTCCAGCGCCAGTTTCGGTTCCGTGGTTACCGGCAACACCAACTCGCAAACGATTCAGCTCAAGAACAGCGGCACCGCCAGCTTGACCGTTTCCCAGGTAGCAGCGACGGGCTCCGGCTTTAGCGTCAGCGGCGTTACCACGCCGTTCACGCTTGGCCCTGGCGCGACCAGCACCTTCAACGTGCAATATGCGCCGACTGCGGCAGGTGCCGTCAACGGCTCCGTGACGATCGTCAGCAACGCGCCGAATTCTCCGTCTACGGTTTCGCTCAGCGGGACGGGCACGGCCGCCACCTACACGCTTAGCGTGAACCCGGGCAGCCTCAGCTTCGGTTCGGTGAACAACGGCTCCACGGCGTCGCAGAGCTTCAGCGTCACCAACACCGGCAACTCGAATGTTTCGATCTCTGGTGTCAGCGCCACCGGTTCCGGCTTCAGCGTCACCGGCGGCGGCTCGGCGGTCACTCTTTCGCCGAACCAGAGCACGTCGGTCAGCGTACAGTTCGCTCCGACGGTCGCCGGCTCCGCCAACGGCTCAGTAACGGTTGCCAGCAATTCCACCAGCCCAGCGGGCGTTGCGCTCAGCGGCACGGGCATCGCTCCGCAGGTCAATCACACCGTCGCGCTCAACTGGGGAGCCAGCTCGTCCTCCGTCTCCGGCTACAACGTCTATCGCAGCTCGGTGAGCGGCAGCTCTTACGCCAAGGTCAACGCATCGCTTGTCGGCGGCGTCAGCTTCACCGACTCCAACGTGCAGGCGGGTCAGACCTACTACTACGTAGCGACTTCGGTCGACGCCAACGGCAACGAAAGCGTCTACTCCAACGAAGTCCCAGCCGTTGTCCCATAGCGGCCGCGGCGAAACTGAAAACTCGTTGTTCTCGAGGGAGGGGCGTAAGCTCCTCCCGTTTTTTTTCTAGAGTCAAACAAGGAGACGGCGGCCCTTGGCGGGCAACGGCCAGGATGGATTACAGGCGGTTCCGGCGGCAAGAAACCTTGAAGCAGTTGTCTCGGCCTATAGGCTCAATGCGCCGGAGTAGACCACCCGCGCCTTGGCCGTATCCCCGCGCTCGATGCGCCCGATCTGGAAAAACTTCTCGCGCCGCCGCTTCAGGTCGGCTTCCACTTTTTTCACGTGGGCCGACGGCACCACCAAAATCATCCCCACGCCCAGGTTGAACGACTCCAGCAGCGCATCGGAATCCATTTTCCCGACCTTTGCCAGGTATTTGAAGATCGGCAGCACTGGCCACGACGCCAGATCAACCACGGCCTTCACTCCGGCCGGCAACACGCGCGGCAAGTTTCCGGGGATTCCGCCGCCCGTGATATGAGCCAGAGCCGAAACCCAGCCGTTCGCCAAAATCGTGCGCAGCGCCGGAGCATAACAAAGGTGCGGCTTCAGCAATTCCGCTCCGATCTTGTTGCCAACTTCCGCCACGTACGTTTCCGGCTTCACCTTGGCCACTTCAAACACCAGCTTGCGCGCCAGCGAGTAGCCGTTCGTATGCAGCCCGGCGGAAGGCAACGCGAGCAGCGTGTCGCCTGGCCTCACATTTTTTCCGGTCAGCAGATTCTTTTTCTCGACTGCGCCGACAATGAAGCCCGCCAGATCGTAATCGCCCTCCGCGTAAAACCCCGGCATCTCCGCCGTCTCGCCGCCGATCAGCGCGCAACCCGCTTTGCGGCAGGCGCGGCTCATGCCGTCCACCAGCTGCTCCACCATTCGCGGATCCATTTTCCCCAGCGCTAGGTAATCCAGAAAAAAGAGCGGCTCGGCGCCCTGCACCAGAATGTCATTTACGCAGTGATTCACCAGGTCGCCACCCACTGTCGAGTGAATGTTCATCATGATGGCGATTTTCAGCTTAGTACCGACGCCGTCCGCGCTCGAAACCAGAATCGGTTCCTTGAACTTCTTCATGTCCAGCGCAAACAGCGCGCCGAAGCTGCCGATTCCTCCCAGCACTCCGTTCGTGAACGTGCGCGTAGCCAGATGCCGGATGCGGCTCTTGGCCTCGTCCGCGACAGCGATATTCACTCCTGCGTCGGCGTATCTCATGGAATGCGTAACCTTAGTTTCTCGCGGCGCGGCATGGCAGGGATTCGCCGCAGCCTGCAAACTCTCCACCTGCTAAAAGACGTGGAACAACCGCCTCCAGCGCACCGTCCCTGGATGGACGATTCCATTCAGGTAGGCCAGAAATCTTTCCCCGATCTTGCCCGGCTGCCACGGATCCGTCCCAGCATTCAGCGACATATAAATCAGCACCGGAGTTCCAATGATGTAGTTACGCGGCACGCAACCCCAGAAGCGCGAATCGAACGAATTTTGCCGGTTGTCGCCCATCGCGAAATAACAATTCTCGGGAATCTTGTACGGCATCACCTGCGGCATTCCGGCAAACGCGCCAGCGTAGGCACCCGGATCCACGCGCTCCGTTTTTCCCAGCGTGTAAGGTTCAAACAAGCGCTGGCCGTTGATCCACACCGCGCCATCGTGGATGTCGATCGTGTCGCCCGGCAAGCCGATCGCGCGTTTCACGTAGTCGGGCTGCCCCGGATCAAATGGTGGCTTGAAAATAATGATTTGCTGGCGCTTGGGATTTCGCCACAGCGGGACGTGCCAGCCAGTGAATGGGATTCCCGCGTCGTAGCCCACGCGGCTCATGATCAGGTGATCGCCGATGAGCAGCGTATTTTCCATCGAGCCGGATGGAATCACGCGCGCCTGTCCGATGGCGCCGTTAATCAGTAGAAAAACCAGGCCCACCCAGAACCACGCGATAATTTCTCGGCGGACCTTCTGCTCCATCGTCAGTTTTTCCGGCTTGTGTTTTTCTGGCACCGGTTTTTCTGGCGCGTCGCTTTGGACTTTATCGGCCTTCACGGTTTCACCGGCGCCGGCCTCGCCGGCTGCTCAACAACTAGAATAACCGAAACAGCCTGCGCCAGCGAACTTCGCTTGGATGGATCAGGGCATTCGCGTATGCGGAAACGCGATCGGTGATCGCTCCGGAACCCCACGGATCGGAAGGCGTATCAATGGACATGTAAATCAGGACTGGCGTGCCGACAATATGCGAGCGCGGGATGCATCCCGTGAAGCGGCTGTCGAGCGAATTGCCGCGATTGTCGCCCATCACGAAGTAGCAGTCTTTTGGAACAGTGTATGGCAGAACATTGCTCTGGCCCGCGAACGGGCCGCGATACATCATGGGATCGCCGGGCTCCGTGCGCCCCACGGTGTAGGGTTCTTCCAAGCGCTTACCGTTGATCCAAACGCTGCCGTCGCGCACGTCGACGGTTTCGCCGGGGAGGCCGATGACGCGTTTGATCACGTCGGAAGTTTCGCCGGGAATGATCGGGCGGAAGATTACGATTTGTCCGCGCTTTGGATTTCTCCACAGCGGAACGTGAAGATTCGTGAAGGGAATGCCGGCGTCGTAGCCGACGCGGCTCATGATGAGGTGGTCGCCGACGAGCAGCGTGTTCTGCATGGATTCGGAAGGAATCACGCGCGCTTGTCCGACAGCACCATTGATGAGCAAAAAAGCAAGGCCGACCCAGAACCACGCGACGACTTCGCGCCAGACTTTTTGTTCCATGGTGAGCTGCGGTTCGTTTTTCTTGTCGACGTTTTTGTCGGAAGCTTTTTTGTTCTGGGCTTTTTTATCCTTCACGTTCCACCATCACTGGAGCATTTTCGGTTAGCTTTCCGAAATTCGCTCCTTCGCGTACTTCGAGTTGGACCAAATCCGTTGGGTAGTTCCCCGTATAACAAGACGTGCAGAAATTGCCTTTGGTGTCGTTCACCGCTTCGCGCAGACCGGCGAGGGAAATGTAGCCAAGCGAATCGGCGCCGAGGAAACGGCAGATGTCCGCGGGAGTGTTGGAAGAGGCGATCAGCTCTTCGCGCGTTGGTGTATCCACGCCGTAATAGCAAGGAGAAATGGTTGGCGGACAGGAAATTCGAACGTGCACTTCTTTTGCGCCGGCTTCGCGCACCATGCGAACGATCTTGCGGCTGGTGGTGCCGCGCACGATGGAATCGTCCACGAGGATAACGCGCTTTCCTTCCATCAGGCCGCGAATCGGATTTAGTTTGAGCTTCACGCCGAAATTGCGGATAGCTTGCGAAGGCTCGATGAAGGTGCGGCCGATGTAGTGATTGCGGATCAGGCCCATTCGAAATGGAATGTCGGATTCCATCGCGTAGCCGACGGCGGCTGGAACACCGGAGTCCGGGACGGGAACGACAATGTCGGCTTCGACGGGATGTTCGCGCGCGAGCAGGCGGCCAAGCATTTCGCGGCTGTCGTTGACGCTGCGGCCGAAGATCGTGCTGTCGGGCCGCGAAAAATAGACGTGTTCAAAAATGCAGAACTGGTGCGGCTTTTCCGGTGCGAAGTGAATGGATTCGAGTCCAGACTTGGAGATGCGCAGCATTTCGCCGGGTTCGATTTCGCGCACGTATTGCGCGTTGAGCAGATCAAAGGCGCAGGTTTCGCTAGCAACGATCCAAGCAATATCGCCGTTTGGCGCGATGAGTTTGCCGAGATTCAACGGACGGAAGCCGCGCGGGTCACGAATCGCGTAGAGTTCGTCGGTTGTGAGCACGACCAGCGAATACGCGCCTTCGCACTGATTCAAGGCATCAGCGAGCGCTCCGGAAAGGTGCCGAGCCTGCGAACGCGCTAATAGGTGAACGATGACTTCGGTGTCGCTGTTGGTCTGAAAGATGGAACCTTTGTGCTCGAGCTTGCGGCGCCACTCGGCAGCGTTCGTCAAATTTCCGTTGTGGCCGAGGGAAACTTTGCCCTTGTTGCAGTCGATCATAATCGGCTGCGCGTTGAGTAGAGCTTTGTCGCCTGCGGTGGAATAGCGCGTGTGGCCGATCGCAGCAGCGCCGGGCAACTTGTTTAGAACATCGGGCTTGAAGATTTCTTCGACTTCGCCCATGGCACGGTGCGTATGGAGTTCGCGGCCGTCGGTGGAAACGATGCCGGCGGATTCCTGTCCGCGATGTTGCAGCGCATACAAGCCAAGATAAGCGAGCTTCGCTGCTTCTTCGTGGCCGTACACCCCTACGACACCACAGTGGTCGTGGAAGTGATCGTCTGCGTATGCGAGCTTAGGGTTCATTTTGTAAGCAAAGTACGCTCGAGAGAGTTGGCCCAGATGTCGCGCAATTTCTTTACGTCAGAGTCGATGATTGCACGCCCCTTATATTGGATGCGTAGTGTGCCGTCGCCGGTGACCTGACCGATGTGGTTCGCGGCGACGCCGTATTGTGCCGCAAGGGATTGCAGGGCGGCAATGTTTTCGGGAGTGACGGTGACGATGCAACGGGCACCGCCTTCGTTGAAAAGGGCGGATTCGGCGGGGACGTCACCCGCAGGCGAGGCGCTCGCACCTAGGCCGTTCGATGCGAAACAGGATTCGGCGAGGGTTACAGCGAGGCCGCCGTCCGAAATATCGTGCACAGATGCTGCGATCCCCTGCGAGGCGAGGGCGACCAGGCAATCGATGAGGCGCTTTTCGGCGGCTAGGTCGATGGCGGGAGGCTCGCCGGCGACGATGCCTGCGATCGTTTTGGAATACTCGGAGCAGGAGAATTCGCTCGCCGCGGCATGCAAAGAAAAAGCAGACTCCTCGCTACGCTCGGAATGACGAATGGAGGAGTTGAGACCATCAAGAAGAAAGATTGCGTCGCCGGGGCTGCGCAAAGCCACTTTCATCACGTGGGAAGCGTCGTCGAGAATGCCCAAGACGCCGATGACGGGAGTGGGGTAAATGGATTTGCCGAGGGTTTCGTTGTAGAAGCTGACGTTGCCGCCGGTGATGGGCGTACCGAGGGCGCTGCAGGCCTCGCCGATGCCGTCGATGGCCTGGGAAAATTGCCACATCACTTCGGGCTTTTCCGGGCTGCCGAAATTCAGACAGTTGGTCGCGGCGATGGGACGAGCTCCGCTGGCGGCGACGTTGCGCGCGGCTTCGGCGACGGCGTGCATGGCGCCGAGTTTGGGATTGAGCTGGCACCAGCGGCCGTTGCCGTCTGTGGCAAGCGCCAAGGCTTTCATGACGCCATTTTTTTCGCTTTCTTTAATTCGAACGACGGCAGCATCGCTTGCGCCGGGGCCAGCGAGAGTATTCGTCCGTACGGAGGTATCGTACTGTTCGGTGATCCAGCGCTTCGAAGCGATTGCGGGTGAAGCGAACAGTTTTTTGAAATTTTCCGTGAGGTTTGTGCCTTCGGGCGCGAATTGAAACCAATCTTTTTCGGTTTCGACTCGCGCAGGTGGAGCTGCAAGCGGGCGGTTGTAAACCGGGCCTTCTTCGGCGAGAGGATGCGCGGAAATTTCGGCGGCGACTGCGCCGTGATTTTTGACGACGGCGAGTTCGCCATCTTTCACTTCGCCGATGACCACGGCGTCGAGGCCCCACTTTTTGAAGACGTCAAGGACTTCGCTTTCGCGGCCATGCTCGGCGACGAGCAGCATACGTTCCTGCGATTCGCTGAGCATGATTTCGTAAGGCGTCATGCCGGTTTCGCGTTGCGGTACTTTGGCGAGGTCAATTTCGATGCCGGTACCGCCGCGCGAGGCCATTTCCATGGTGGAGCAGGTAAGGCCAGCGGCGCCCATGTCCTGAATGGCGACGACTGCGCCGGTGCGCATGGCTTCGAGACATGCTTCAAGCAGAAGCTTTTCCATGAAGGGATCGCCGACTTGCACATTGGGGCGCTTCTGCTGCGATTCTTCCGTGAACTCGGCGGATGCGAGCAGGGATGCGCCGTGAATGCCGTCGCGGCCGGTTTTCGCGCCAACATAAATCACCGGATTGCCGACGCCCTTGGCCTTCGCGAGAAAAATTTCTTCCTTGCGCGCGATGCCGAGCGCAAGCGCGTTGACCAGAGGGTTTTGCGAGTAGCAGGGTTCGAAGCCGACTTCGCCACCTATGGTGGGAACACCAAAACAGTTGCCGTAATGGGCTATGCCGCGGATTACGCCGTCGAGGATGCGGCGGTTGGCCTTTGCGTCAGGTTTCGACGTTTTGGAATTTGTTGTGATTTCGCCGAAGCGGAGGGAATCGAGGACAGCGATGGGGCGCGCGCCCATAGTGAAGATGTCGCGCAAGATTCCGCCGACGCCGGTTGTGGCTCCTTGAAACGGCTCGACGTAGCTGGGGTGATTATGCGATTCGATCTTGAAGGCGGCGACGAGGCCGTCGCCGATATCCACAACACCAGCGTTTTCGCCTGGGCCTTGCACAACGAGCTTGCCACGTGTTGGAAGACGCTTCAGGTGGACTTTGCTGGATTTGTAGGAGCAGTGCTCGCTCCACATTACGGAGAAAATGCCCAGTTCGGTGATGTTGGGATTGCGGCCGAGGATTTTCTGGATGCGCGCGTACTCTTCGGCGGTTACCCCGTGCTCCGCCGCAATTTCGGGAGTTACCTTGATTTCCGTCGCTGCTGTGGCCATCGAAATCCTTCGTTTCAATTCGCGTGGTAGCTCAATTTCAATTTTCGATCCGCTCTTGCAAAGCAACCCTTACCGTTTGGCCGACTTTCTTGCCAATCGCCTTCTGTATATCTGACTTGACCGGCAGTTTGTGCCTGCCATCGCCGAGCGCCATGAACGAGCTGCGAAAGGTGTGCCCGTCAATTTTTCCTCGAACTTTCACCAAGCCACGCGTACCGAAGAACTTTACGGAGCGCGGCCAAATGACGTAAGTCCAGCCGCCCTTCCTTGCACTCTTCTGCAGTTTGGCGGCAAAGGCTACGTTCAACTTCGACATTTCCCCTCAGGCTGTGGCCTTCGCCGCGCCCACCAGCGCCTCGGCCATGGACTTGAGAATCACAAGTCCGTCCGATGAATCGAGAGCGAATTCGACGGCGCGCTCCGGATGGGGCATCAGGCCGGCTACGTTGCGCTCGCGATTGCAGATGCCTGCGATGTTGTGCATCGAGCCGTTCGGGTTGCCGGCGGCGTCATCTGTGCCTTCGGGATTCGTGTAATGAAAGAGGACCTGGCGGTTGCGCTCGAGTTCGGCGAGGGTGGCTGCGTCCACGTTGTAGTTTCCGTCGCTGTGGGCGATGGGAATCTTGAGGATTTGGCCCTTGGTGGCGGCGCAGGTGAAGGGCGTATCGGTTTCTTCGACACGAATATGAACGTGGCGGCAGATGAAACGAAGGCCGGAGTTGCGCATCATCGCGCCGGGAAGCAGGCCCGCCTCGCAGAGGATTTGAAAACCGTTGCAGATGCCAAGGACGATGCCGCCGCTCTTTGCAAATTTTTCAACCGACTTCATGACAGGCGAGAAACGCGCAATGGCGCCGGTGCGTAGATAGTCGCCGTACGAAAAGCCGCCGGGCAGGATGATGGCGTCGCTGCCGGCCAGGTCTTGCGACTGGTGCCAGATGAACTCGACCGGTTTTTTCAGGATGTTGCCAACGGCGTAGAGCGCGTCGTGGTCGCAATTCGAGCCCGGAAAGACTACGACTCCAAATTTCATGGTGTTGTGGCTCCCGGTGGCATTGGGGAGAGTTCATTTTACCACATCCGAGCGAGCCACCAGTTCCGGTCTGCTGAGCGTCAGAGAGGGTCTGAGGCGGTTCGAACAAGAACCTTTTCGTAGCGCCAGACTTCGAGTGAGAACGGTCCTTCGGCGGTTTGCAGGACGCTAATCATGTTGCCTACTCGATGCCATCCTGACTTTTCGTAGAAGCGGGCGGCGCGCTCATTTCCGATGGCGCACGCGAGCCAGGCTTTTTTGACGCCACGTTCGGCCAGCCGAGCTTCAGCGTCCGCAGCCAGGGCCCCGGCGACGCCTGCTCCGCGGGATTGTGCAGAGACATAGAGTTGATACACCTCATCGTCTTTTAGGATGCAAAATCCGGCCGGTTCTTCCGGCGGCCCGGCCACGCGCACGTCGGCAAGAGCTTCGCGCAGCCTGACCTTGAAACTTTCGAGCGTGCGGTCACGGGCGAGCTCCACCGGCAGAATCCGCTCATGCGCATCGCGCCAGCCGTCGTACCAGATTTTGGCTAGCTGGTCGATTTCGGTTTCGAGCGCGTTTCGAACAGTCATTTCAGTCTTGCTGGATGGATGAGGTTGATGCGATTTTCCGCACGTCAGCTTGCCGCAGCACTCAAAAGCCGTTCGCGCAGCAATCGTTTGGCTCTGAAAACGCCGGTTTTGACGGCAGGCATCTGCTTGCCTAACGCCGCTGCGATTTCAGAATACGTCAGTTGGCGGTAGTAGTGGAGAACGAGCAGGATGCGATATTCGCGCGGCAAGCGGCGCAGTGCCTCGCGAACGTTATCCTGTTGTTCGCGACGAAGCACTTGGGAAAGCGGCGAACCATCGAGGCTTTCTGGCAGAGCGTCGCACTCGACGTCTTCCACGCAACGGCTGCTCTCGACCTTTGCCTTGCGGAGTTTGTCGATGCAATGGCGGCCGGTGACTTTGGAAAGCCAGGAGCGCGACTGGATGGGATTGTCTTCGGTTTCCAGCTTGTGCAACTTCAGGAACACTTCGGCGGCGGCGTCTTCCGCATCCTCGTGGCGCCACAGATAGCGCTGGCAGATCCTCAGCACGTAGCGATATTGTGAGCGATAGAAAGCGCTGAAGAATTCCGGGTAATCTCCAAACGCGCCAGGCAGCATGGCGCCGCGAACACCGGAATCGCCCAACAGAACTGAATTCATCGTCACGGCCATAACGGCTCCTCTCTAGACCAACCCGAATGAAGACACCCCAAGCGCCGGCTCCAAGAGCGCGTTCTTGCCGACCTCAGAGCCCCGATCGCCTTCTGTCGACCTCAAGGAAACGGGGTCGGGCTGCGCCGCCTAAAACTGAAAGCGGCGCGCCACAAACTACTCGTCAATGCAAAATCGATGGCGCAGCCATGCGCTGCGCGACCAGCAGCGTTAGGTCGTCACGAAGAGCGCGGCCGTCCGCAAAATCGAGCACGGCGCCCAAAGTCGCAAACAGCGTCTGACTGGCGCTGCCTCCAGCAAAGGCACGTGCTGCTTTCGTCAGTCCCGCCGAAGCGAATTCTTGTTCGCGGGAGTTCTCGCACTCTGTGGCGCCATCGGAGCAAGCAATCAGCGTTTCGCCTTTTTCCATCGTTGCTGTTCCGGTGGAGAATGGCGCGGCGGCGGTCGCGCCCAACATCGGACCTCCCGTTTCCAGGTACGTGACGCCATTGTCTCGCTGTAGGATCAGCGGAGAGGGCAGTCCTGCGTTGCAATACGCGATCTCGCCTGTTGCGCGATCGAGCCGCGCGAAAAAGACGGCGGCCAGCGGTGGTTCGCCACAGCCTGTGCAGAGTTTGCGGTTGGCTGCGGCGAGCGCATCGGCGGGATTGGAATGTGCGCGCGCGCAGGAATGGATTAGCGAAATGAGGTGCGGCATCCAGATGCCTGCACTCAACCCTTTCCCTGCGATGTCGCCGATGACGATGCCCAAGGCCGAGCCGAGTTCGATGACTTTGAAAAAGTCGCCGGAAAGATGACGGACCGGAAAAATTTCGCCCGCGACTTCGAATTCTCGCGAATGATACTGGCGCGGAGCGCACAGCCTGCGCTGAATCTGAGCGGCCTCGAAAAAGCTGCGCTGGATTGCGGATTGTTCGCGGCGCACTGCGGTCAATTCGTCTTCGAGCGCGCGGATTCTCTCGCGATACTCGCGCGCGCAGAGAAGCTCGGCTGGGTCCGTTTGTTCAAGTGTGAGTGGGACATCCGGAACTTCCGCAGCCGCTACCACGCCGGAAATTTGACTGAGCCACATCTCGTACATTGCGAACCTTAGACCTTTCTTCGACTGCGCCAGATCAGCCAACGAACTTGTAACCAACGCCGTGAACGGTCAGGAAGTAGCGCGGATCGTCGGGCACCGGCTCGAGCTTTTGCCGAATGCGGACGATGTGTGTGTCGACAGTGCGGGTTGTGGGGTAATTTTCGTAACCCCAGACTTCATCGAGCAGACGGTCGCGGCTTAACGTTTGCCCGGAATGGCATAAAAAGTATTTCAGCAAATCGAATTCTTTGCCGGAGAACTCGATTGATTTGCCTCCGCGGCGGACCTGGTAGCCGCGGAGATCGACCTCGACGTCGCCGAATGCATAGCGGTCTTGTTCCTGCGGGAGTGTTTGCGTGCGGCGAAGCACTGCTTTTACGCGAGCCAGGAGTTCGCGAATAGAGAAGGGCTTGGTGACGTAATCGTCGGCGCCGAGCTCGAGCCCAACGACCTTGTCGACTTCCTGGCCGCGAGCGGTGAGCATGATGATGGGAATCGATGGCCGCTTGGCTTTTAGCTGCTTGCAGACGTCGAGGCCGCTCATTCGGGGCATCATCACGTCGAGGATGACGAGGTCCGGAGAAATTTTGAGAGCCTGCTCGAGCCCTTCGATACCGTCGAGTGCGGTGGCGACCTGAAAGCCCTCGAACTCAAAGTTGTCGCGCAAGCCGGCGACCATGTTTGGTTCGTCCTCGACAATCAATATTTTCGTAGTGCCCATGAACTCTCCTTCTCGGACGAACGCGCACTTGTAAGCCGCAGCTTGTGCAAGGAACTCATGCCGTTGCATGTCCTTCTCGCGGTACTAGGTTGATCGGCAAAGCGATCGTGAACTTGCTGCCCTTCAGCGGCGAACTTTCGACAGAAACGTTTCCGCCGTGTGCCTGAGCGATGTGGCGGACCAGGGAAAGGCCAAGACCGGATCCCTTGGTGTTGTGAACCAGCGGATCGCCGCAGCGGTAAAATTTTTCAAAAATCTTGTCCTGTTCGGCTGGCGCGATTCCTATGCCGTGGTCGGCTACTTCCAGCTTGACGCTTCCATTGGCGCGATAGAGGCTCACGCCGATGTACTTCTGGTCCTTGGAATATTTCAGGGCGTTGTTAACGAGGTTGAGTAGAGAGCGTGCGATGGCTTCGCGGTCGACGTTTACAGGAGGAATGTCGGCAGCGATTTTTTCTTCGAAAGCAAAACCGTTTTGTTCGATCTGGAAGCGATAGGCTTCAAGAGTGGTTCGAACCAGCTCACCGAGGTCGGTTTCCTTGAACTCGTATTCTTTGCGACCGGCTTCGATGCGCGAGAAATCGAGAATATTATTGATGAGCGCGCTGAGGCGTTCGCTCTCTTCGCGGATAATGCGGAAATATTCCTGGTATTTCTCTTTGGCAGTAAGCCGGCCGAGCTCCAGCGTCTCGGCGTAGAGACGAATCAGAGCAAGCGGCGTGCGCAACTCGTGCGACACGTTGGCGACAAAGTCGGATTTGAGTCGCGCCAGGTTCATTTCGCGTGACATGTTGCGGTACGCCATGTAAACGCCGCCCGCCATCAACAGCGAGAGAGCTGACAAGACGATGTAGTTATAGCGAAGAAACTTCGCGCCAATCGCGTCGATCGTGGTGCCCGGATATTTAATGCCGAGAACCATGCCTTGAAAAACGTTGGCCAAGGGCCGCTCCATTTCGGGTTTACCGCCATCCCAACGCGAGGAGCTGACCAATGGCGTGTAACTCTTGGAAGGCCGAATCATCATCGCGGGAGGATTTGCGTCGGCTTGCAACACGCTGTTCTTGCTGCTTAGAACGTCCGTTATAACCGTGGGAAAGAAGTTAGTGCGCAGATATTCCGGATCGAATCCGACGAGCCCCAACGAGACATCACCGTGCGGCGCCTCCGCCGGAATGAAGAAGCCGAAATTGTAATAATAGTGATCGTCGTCGCGGTCCACCCAGCCACCGTCGAATCCGAACGGCATTTCATCCTTTTCGCTCGCCATGCGGAGCTTATAGACCATGTTAGGAGCTTCAAAGGGAAGCCATTTGTCGGTCATGTTCATGATGTAGTTCAACCGCTTGTGCCATGTTTCGTCCGCATCGAATCGTTCCTGAAAACGCCATAGCAGCAGGTCGGTGTCTTTGTCATAGAGAGCGACATACTGAAATTCCGGATGCGCGACAAGGATCTTATCGAGTCGCTTTTTGATGTCGTTTCCTGTGCTATTACACGTAGGAAATTCTTGGCGAACTGGGGTCAATATGCCGGCTGCCTTGTGCCACACTTTCTTTTCCGCGAACCCCAGGACATACGTGAAATCGCGCTGGATGGCGGCCTCGATGGCTTTATCGCGCTGGATACGATGCAGGTTCCAGATGCTGAAACCCATCAGCAAGGCTGCGGGCAGGACAATCGCCAGTTCCAGCGTCAGAAGGAGGCGTGTGCGGTCGCTGATGCGCCTCTTCCCTGTTGTGTTCGGCTTCATCGGGGCATTCCCTCAATTCACTCGACTGACAATGCGAAACGCAAACCTTTCTTGGACTATTGCAAATATAAACGCCTGGAATTGGAATGTGTCAAATGGCGGCAAACGATTGTAAAAAGTTGTGAACTCAAGGACGCTTTGACGCAACCGGCTGCAAAGATTGGGGTTAGATCGACCGCACTGGTCGGCTCAGGAATTCAGGTTTGCCGAGAAACGTCCATACCGAAGGCCAAGCGGAAGCCGAATTTGTCTTCCACAACCATTTCATAACAGTGGTATTCGCGGATGGTGGGCGGTTCGACGATCTTCGCGTTGCGCGATTTGAGTTCCTCAAAAAGAGCCTCCACGTCGTCGACCCAAATGTAAGCGTCAATCGAATCTTCCCGCTGCGGTGTATTCGGAGCGGCAGCGGCATCAGCGTTCGCGTCTGCTTTACCGAGGTGGATTTCGACGGCGTCACGGCGAACGATCGAGTAAACGGGAGGCTCGTAGAAGTAGCCGAGAATCTGAAAGCCAAGAACGTCACGGTAGTATTCAGCTGCTGTGATTACATCCGGCACGACAAATTGCGGCGAGATCGACTGCAAACGCGCTGTGGACTTTTCTGCTTTGCTAGCCATCGCATTGCCCATTTCCAAATACTTCTGACGCCAGAAGGCTCACATCGCAGTTTATGTTCTGCTCGAGGGTTTTGGAGGAGCCATGGCCCCCGCGGCACCGGCTGCGGCAGCGCCGACTGCACCGTCTAGTCCAAGGACATTCACAAGGCCTGCGTTCGACGGGACGATGTATTTGGTGTTGTGAACCAGCGTGCTACTTAAGACTTCCAGCCGGCGCATCGCTTCGGCGCGATCCTTGAAAAATGTTTCTGCCGCAGTCGACACCAATCGAATCGCCTCGGCCTCCGCGTTGGCCCGCGTGATACGCGCCTGCGCATCGCCTTCGGCTTTCAGGATTTCCGACTGCTTGAATCCTTCCGCTTGCAGGATCTGGCTTTGCTTCACGCCGTCCGCTTCCAGCACAGCCGCGCGCTTGTCGCGTTCGGCCTTCATCTGGCGGGACATAGCTTCGGTGATGTCGCGAGGCGGATCGATTTTTTGCACTTCAACGCGTGTTACCTTGACGCCCCAGTTGTTCGTGGCCTCGTCAAGCACATGGCGAAGATTCGTGTTGATGGCATCGCGAGCCACAAGTGTTTCGTCCAGCGTGCGATCACCGATCAGGTTGCGGAGGTTGGTTTGCGCAAGGGTGGTGCAAGCGTAGCCGAAATCCTGCACTTCAAACTGCGATTTCACTGGGTCAACGACCTTGTAGTAGACGACGGCGTCCACTTCGACGGTGACGTTGTCTTTCGTGATGAGCTTTTGCGGCGGCACGCTGATGACCTGTTCGCGCATATCCACACGCAGCACCGTATCTGTGAACGGCATGATGATCGTCAGCCCGGAGGAGGCAAGGCCATGGAACTTGCCGAGACGCATGATGATACCCTTTTCATATTGATTGACGATGCGCGCCGCGCGAATAATCACAATCAGAGCGAAGAGCAAAAGAGCGCCCAATAGGACCGGCAGAAAAAACGAAACTGGATTGTCCATCGTCTTTTTCCCTCATTGAACCTTTAGTGTTACGCCTTCGACCGAAACAATCTGGACACTCACACCGATTTCCCGAACAACGCTGTCCGGCTGCGCGAGTTCGGCGCGCCATTCCTCGCTCCCAACTTTTACGAGGCCGCAATCATGCGCTGGGCCAATTCTCTTTGTCACGACGCCGGTTTTGCCGACGACGGCGTCCACGTTGGACGCCTGTTCTTTCACGTGTAATTTTGCTTTGAGCCAGCCGCGGAACAGCGCAAAGTAGAGCAGGGCGAAAATCGCTGCGCTGACGATTCCGGTTTGCCAAGACTGGGCGATCAGTCCGACGACGCCACCTGCTGCCAGCGAAGCTCCGACCAGGGCCAGGTCAAATCCAGTAACAGCGCCGAGAGCCAGTTCAGCAGCCACACAGAGCACACCCGCGATGACCAGCAGCCAGTTCACCCAGTTGCCCATGAATGCTCCTCGCCCGATAGGGCGTCAACCGAACGACGGAACAGGTATTGCTGCGGAAGATAACATTAGAAATAACAGGATTCAATCACTGCCGTGTAAACGCGAAGGACTAACGGCGGCGTTTTCTTGCCGTACGGATTTTTCGGCGGGCAGGCTTGGCGTGAGCGGAACCTGAGGTCAATTCCCTTCGCCGCTTGGCCGACCAACCTTTCTTGTTGGCTTGGCGTCCGCGCGCAATGCCGAGAGCATCCGCCGGCACATTTTCGGTGATCGTGGACCCCGCCGCGACGTACGCGCCGTCTCCAATGCGCACGGGTGCAACCAACACCGAATCGCTGCCAATGAAGACCTTGTTACCGATCGTGGTCTGGTGTTTGTTCACGCCGTCGTAGTTGCAGGTGATGGTCCCCGCGCCGATGTTGGTCTTGGAGCCGACCTTCGCGTCTCCGATGTAGGACAGGTGAGGTACTTTCGCGCCTTCACCGATGACGGCCTTCTTGGTCTCTACAAAATTGCCGACGCGCGCTCCCGTCTTCAAGTGGGTTCCAGTCCGCAATCTCGCGAAAGGGCCGACGATCGCCGCGTCCTCGAGTCGGCTTTCTTCGATCAACGAGTGGACGCGCACAGTTACATCGTCGCCTAGGACAGCATCGTTCAGGACGCTTCCCGTACCAACTGTGCAGCGAGCACCTAGTTTGGTCTTGCCAAGCAGCTGTACACCCGGTTCGAGAGTGCAATCTTCTCCAGCCGTAACATCAGGATCGATCAGAACCGTTTCTGGCAATTGAATCGTCACTCCAGCTGCCATCAGTTCTTCGCGCTTGCGCTCGCGAAAAACTCGGTCCACTTCGGCCAGATCGGCTCGGGTATTGCAACCAAGCCCTTCCCGTGCATCGGGAGCGATTTGCGCCAGGACAGTTTCTCCGGCGGAGGCCATAGCGGCGATCGCGTCGGTCAGGTAAATTTCGCGGTGTTTGTTGTTTGGTTTGACCTTGGCGAGCGCCGGCCACAATTTCGCTAACGTGAAGCAGTAGATGCTGGAATTGATTTCGTTCAATTCACGCTGTTCCGCAGCCAGCTGCGAGTCTTCTACGATTGCCCCGACCTGCGTCTCCGACTTGCGAACGATTCGGCCATAGCCGCTGGGATCGGCGAGAACCACGGAGAGAATTGTTGCCGCAGCATTTCCGGAGCGATGCGTAGCCAGCAAAGCTTTCAGCGTTTCCGCGCGAATGAGCGGAGCATCACCAGGCAGAACGATGGCGATTTTGGCGCTGCCGAGCGCGCGCTTTGCGACCAGCATCGCGTGGCCCGTGCCGTTTTGCGGTTGCTGAACAACCGTCTCAACTTCATAGGATTCCAAAGTTTTGCTGACTCGTTCCGCCTGGTGGCCCACGATCGCGACCACTTTCTTCGTTTTCAGAGGCGAGCAGGCGATAACAACTTGCTCCACCAATGAACGCCCGCCGGCCGGATGCAGCACCTTCGCAAGCGCGGATTTCAGTCTGGTGCCCTTACCAGCCGCCAGGATCACCACAACCACGTCTCTGTTCGCCATAGTCCGGCTATTCTCTCCCGCCCTTGTCGCTTTGACAATCGAGGCATAGACGCTAGGCGAAAATTCCATTACAGTCTCGGCACGAAACTCCGCTTTTTTGCCCGACGACTTGACTCTGGAGGAATAAGCCTGAAGACCTGCACAAATTGCCGCGGGAATCTGGCCGACTTCGTCGAAACCTGCCCCTATTGCGGCGTGGCACAGCCTGCACAGCAGGCAGTATCGCCGCAGGCTAGCTGGCAAACGCCACCTCAAAGCAATAAAGCTATCGCCAGCCTGGTTTGTGGAGTCATTCTTTGCTTTGGACCACTTAGCTCCATCCCAGCGATCATTCTCGGACATCTGGCCTTGGCGGATATCAAGCGCTCTGCGGGCCGCATGGCCGGCAGGGGTATGGCAATCGCAGGGTTGGCCCTGGGATACGCGGGCATCGGGCTCACCGTCCTTTACTTCGTCTTCATGTTTTTTGTGTTCCGCAACGTGTTTAGCGGAGACGTTCCGGCGAACGAAACCGCCGCCATCGATACGATGAAAACTTATGAGACGGCGCTCAAGGCCTACGCCGAAAAGTGCCCAAGCCAGGGTTATCCCGCCACGCTGACTTCCTTGGGACCTGGACCCGGCGACTGCACCCGCGCAAATCTGATCAAGGACTCTCAATTGGCCGCCGCTGCGCCGGTCCGAAAAGGCTACCTGTTTGAGTACCGCCCGGGATTGAACGGTAGCGAACGCGTTATGGTGTTCGCGCTCGTCGCGCGGCCGATTGTGCCCGGAAGAACCGGAAAACGCTTTTTCTACGCAGATGAGGATGGCGTGCTGCGCGAGGCCTACTCGCAAAACGTTGGGCCGAATAGTCCGCCCCTGGGAACCGCCGACCAACCTGCCGGTCAGGACGAAGAAGCGCCGGAGCCCGGAAACCAGAATTAGGCAAGTGTTTAGGAGAGTCCGTGAAACAGTGCCCAAAGTGCAGTGGCAATCTCGCAGATTTTGTTGAGGTTTGTCCGTACTGCGGAGCGGCCATGCCGCTCGCACCGGCTGCGCAGTATTCGCCCCAACAACCGTGGGGCGGCCAAGTGGGTGGCCCGCCACAGAACAGCGGCAAAGCGCTGGCTAGTTTGATCTGCGGAGTGTTTTTCTTTTTTTGGCCCGTTTCAGTCGTGGCCATCGTACTTGGTCATCTGGCGCTTTCCGACATCAAGAAAAGCGCTGGACGGATAGCGGGTCGCGGAATGGCAATCGGCGGACTCGTGATGGGCTATATCGGTATCTCTCTTGTCCCGATTCTGATTATTGCGGCGATCGCGATTCCAAATCTTTTGCGATCCAGAATCGCCGCGAATGAGGCCTCTGCCGTCAGCACGTTGCGAACCTACAGCACCGCCTTAGTCAGTTACGCTTCACAGTGCCCGAATCAGGGTTATCCCCCTTCGCTGACATACCTAGGACCAGGTGCATCCGGTGCGGACAAGTGCAGTCGAGCCGACTTAGTCGAACCGCGCATGGGAACAGAGATGCCGGTTAAAAGCGGCTATCGGTTTTATTACGCGCCCGAAAGTTACGACGCCGCGGGACATATTCTGAAATATGGGCTGGCCGCAGATCCCGTGACTCCCGGCACAACGGGAGTTCGCCATTTTTTTACCGATGAGTCTGGCGTAATTCGTTTCACCACGCGTGGCGGGGCCGACGCGCACAGCGAGCCTTTGCCATAGCTGTTCGCTCAGTCGGCTGCGGGTGCTTCGGCGATGGCCAGAGCTTCGACGGGACGCTCGTCTTCGGTGGTGATGGTCCAACTGGATGGATCGGAAAGAACGCGGCTGACCAACTGAGTATGAAGTGCATGGCCGGCCTTATGAGCTTCGACGCGGCCCAGCAACGGCAAGCCAACCAAAGCAAGATCGCCGATCAAGTCGAGCGCCTTGTGTCGTCCGAATTCATCGGGGTAGCGAAGCGGCCCGTTCAGAACACCGTCATCGGTTAGGACGATGGCATTGTCCAATGAACCTCCGCGGATAAGGCCCATGGAGCGCAGAGGTTCGATGTCTCGTTCAAAGCAGAACGTGCGGGCTCGGGCAAGCAAGGCACGGAACGAGTCCGGCTGGACGACCATTTCGATCTGCTGAGGTCCTACTAGCGGATGAGGAAAGTCCACGTAGCACTGAACTTGAAATTCATCGGCCGGATAGATGCCGATACGGCGGTCCGCTTCAATCACCTCGATCGGCTTTGTAATCTTTAAATAGCGACGGCGACGGCGAAGCTTGCGAATTCCGGCGGCATCCAGCAACTGCAGGAAAGGTTCGGCCGAGCCATCCAGGATCGGAACTTCGATCGCATCTATATCAATGAAGACGTTGTCCAAACCCGACGAATAAATGGCAGCTAGCAAGTGTTCCGTGGTAGATAGAAGCACACCTTGCTTCATCAAACTGGTGGCGTAGCTGACTCGAGCGACGTTTCGGCCGCTGGCCTCAACCAGAAAACTGTCAAGGTCGGTCCGCCGGAAGACAACACCCGTATCGGCCGGCGCCGGAACCAAGCGAACGTGGCCGAAAACTCCCGTGTGCAGGCCTATCCCTTCAGTGGCTACTTCATGTTGGATAGTCGTCTGAAACATTGCGTCGAATCATCAGAATAGCATCTTCGGCGCCGTTTGCTGACATGCAGATTTGTCCATTGTTTTCAATATCTTACACCTACAACTGAATCAATAATCGGAGGCGGGTGTGGTAAACACGCAACGAATTTACGGCTTGGGCGTGGCTCAGAGCCAAGCTCGCAGAAATCGAGTTGGTCTCACCGTGCCCCGAGAAGCTTCCTTTATCGTTGTCGGCGCGTCCCATCTGGGTACGGTGTTATACTTCCACTTTGGATTGACCGCCGCCTTGGCCAGGAAGGGCAAAGAATGAACCGCACCGCCAGGATCGCCATCATCGCTGCTTCGATAGCCATCTTCTGCTATGCCGGACTGGGACACGTCCTTGGGCAGACGCACGAAGAGCGGGCCTACAAATCGCTGACGGTGTACGGTGAGGTTCTGCAAAAGATCCAGTCGGATTACGTGGATGAGCCGAACATGCACCTTGTAACGGCCGGCGCGCTGCACGGACTGCTGGAGTCCCTGGATCCCCAATCGAGTTATCTCACGCCGCGTGAATACACCGAATACAAACAGAAAACGGCAAGCACGAACACGGGCGATACCGGCATGACTTTGAGCAAGCGATTCGGCTACGTGATAGTCGTTTCGGTGCTGCCGGAAAGTCCGGCGGAAAAGGCCGGAATTCGCAGCGGCGACATATTTGAGTCGGTCGCAGGATTCACGACGCGCGAGATGTCTGTAGGACAAGCGATAAACCTTCTGCGCGGCCAGCCGGGCAGCGGAGTGAAAGTTGGTGTTATCCGGCGCGGCAAGAACGAACCGGAGTCGGTGGACATCGTTCGCGAAAAGCTGGCTCCCGCGAAGATCGTAAGTCAGAAAACTGACCCGGACATTCTGGCGTTGCGGCTGACCAGTCTGGACGCCGGACGCGCGGACGAAATCAAGGCGCGCCTGCAGGACGCGGAAAAGCAAGGCGTACACAAAGTTGTTTTGGATCTGCGCGATTGCGGGCGTGGTCCGGTATCCGAAGGACTGGCCGTCGCGCGTTTGTTTGTGTCCAGCGGAAACCTTGCGACGCTGAAGGGCCAGACGGTTTCGACGCAAACTTTTGCTGCCGAGCCCGGCAAGGTGGTCTGGAAGGGGCCGGTCTCGATAATCATCGACGGCTCGACTTCAGGCGCGGCGGAAGTGCTGGCTTCGGCGATTGGTGGAACGCATCGCGGGGATATCGTCGGCGAGCGCACGTTCGGTATGGCTTCGGAACAGAAGCTGATTACGATTGACGATGGCTCGGCGCTGATCCTGACGGTGGCGAACTACTACAATTTTGACGGCAAATCCATTTTGGACGAAGGCGTAACGCCTACCGAAATTGTCCGGCAGGCTACCGTAGCCGCGGACGATGGGGACGATGGTGATGACAACTCCGGCGGACAAACCGTGCAGGTTCCCTCGGAACCGCGGCCCTTTTCCCCTGAAGACGCCGTATATAAGAAAGCCGTCGACCTGCTGAAAGCTCCTGCGAAAAAGGCGGCGTAACTGAACGGTGGCGTCAGACGGCGCACTGAGCGGCATAGCGAGAACATTTCAAGAGAAGGGTTTCACGGCACGCAGGCTATGCGCAGTTCTCTGCGCGGTGCTCGTATCGTTTTCTGTCGCCGGTTGTAGACGCGCCAAGACAGTCAGCTTAGATCCCGCACAGATTCATCAAATTACAGAAGAGCTGGCAAAAGCCGCCGCCGACAAGGCACCGGAGGGTTCCGTGGTCAAATCGCGGCGCGCGCGTACGCGGTCGGGTGCCCGCAACGTTGAGGAACTTTATGTTGGATTGCGGGGCAGTTCGGTGCACTCCGATCAAATCCAGCAAACGCTAGCAGGGATCGCTACCGCGCACGGGCTCATCGTAAACCGTGAAGTTCGAAGCCCTGACACCACGAGGATGGTTCTCCGGTCGCACGGGATGATCACCCACCGAATTGAGATTGAGCAACTGACCACCCTAGCGAATCGAAGTTCTTCTGCGTCAGGGCAATCCAGGCTAGCGATCCTTATGGATGACCTTGGCAGCGATCGCAGCGCGGCCGAAGCCATCTTCGCGCTGCGCGTGCCCATCACCGTTTCCGTACTGCCCTTCCATCCGCACTCGCAAGAGATCGCGCGCGAGGCGCGGCAGCATGGCTGCGAAGTCATGCTCCACCTTCCCATGCAGTCTTTGGCAAACGAATCGCCAGAGCAGCAGGAGCTGCGCCCCGGCCTATCTTCGGATGAAGTGCGCGATACGGTCGAAAAGATGCTCGACGCAATTCCGGGCGCCGACGGCGTGAACAACCACCAAGGTTCGCAAGCGACCGCCGATAGCAAACTGATGGACGACCTGATGCGAGTGTTAAAAGACGAGGGCGTTTTTTATGTGGACAGCCGCACCACGACGGCGACCGTGGCGTTTGATGCCGCACAGCGAGAAGGGGTGCCTACCGCGTTTCGCAACGTGCCGTTCCTCGATGACCTACAAAAGAAAGACGCGGTCAAACGGCAACTCCAATTAGCGATTCAGGGTGCCAAGAAAAAGGGCGAAGCGATCGCCATTGGGCATCCCCATACGGAAACGTTAGCTGCGCTGCGCGAAATGCTCCCGCAAGCAAAGAGCAATGGCGTGCAACTAGTCCTAGTTTCTGAATTAGTTCACTAGGCAAAAGGCAAGGCTGCGGAAGTGTTCTCCGCGGTTATGGAAACTCTTGGCTTCGCCGGAAATACCTTGTGAATGTAGAGTGCCGCGGCCGCCATCGTCAGAAAACTGAAAACACTGCCTTCCGGTCCGACTGTGCCACCCGTCAGCCACGTTGGCCCGTGCAACGTCGCGTTGGACAGATGACCCTCGAAGACGTTGCCACTGTTGGGCACGGAGAACAGGAACGTCTCGCCAAAGTCAAATGCTGCGTGCCAACCGACGACTAGCCAAAGATTTCCAGTGCGCTTGAGAGTGAGCGCAAATACCAGAGCGATGGTGACAACGCTCAGTGCGCCCACGGGCGATTCACCCTGGTTCCTCAAATGGACGGATCCAAAGCCCAGGGAGAGGATCCAGGCGGCGGGCCAAAAACCGATCCCGTCCGCCAGTGTGAATTGCAAATAGCCACGGAAAGCAAATTCCTCGAAGAGACCAACCAGGACGAAGAACAACGCCCACAACAACGCCCATTTCAGAATGGCCGATCCGTGCACAGCCAGCGAGCCAAAACTATATCCGCGGAACAGTGCGATGCAGCCAATCAACACGGAAATCTCGACGATCCCCAAGGCCGCGCCGTGCCAGAAGTGCACGCCAAACATCGATTGCGTCGGAAGCCCATAAGCTCCCGCAGGCCGAGCCTCGATCCGCGCCATCACCAGCGCAGGCAAGAACACGATCAGCAAGGAGAGCCCTTCCAGCAGCATCATTTGCCACATGGGAGGCGTTGCGTTCTTTGGCAAATGAAACACTCGGCCGAGGAGAAAGTTGAGTACAACGCTCAGCAGGAGAATCTGGAAAAGATAGATGACAATTCGCCACCCGGCGCGAAGGCCCTGGTCGTTAAAAAACGCGACGTTGAGTGGGTGTCGTGGCACCTGCATTGGCAGCTGCGGAGTGTCTTTCGATGGCATCGACGGATGCGATTCTGGCGGGGATTGGTCGTCCATTTGTGTAAGACAGTACCATAAGTGACCCTTCTCGCTTGGAAGGGGGCGAAAGAAGAGTCGGCCGATCACAACAAATTAGTTGACGCGGACTAACCGGAAGAATAGTTTTTAGCAGTTAGCTTGAACGCCGTTCGGAGGCTTTGTGTCCAGTGATGCAAGCTTGCCCATTTCCCCTGCAAATCGTCTTTGCCTCGACTTCGCGAATTTGCCTCTCACGGCTGGCCACCGGGCCGAGACTCCGATCTTTTGGGACGAGTTCGTTGACTTCCTAACCGCCAAACAGATTATTTCGCCCGAGAAGACTTCGCACATCCGCGCATTGGTCGAGACTGACCCGCGCTCCGCCGAAAACCTTCTGCACCACGGAGAACGGTTAGGTAGAGCGCTGCGGCTTTGTTTTCGGGCAATTCTGAGAGGACAGCACCTTCATCGCGAATGGACTGAACCGATTAACCGGATCTTACGGGTTACGGAAGGGCACGATGAGTTGCAGTGGGATGGCGCGGCTTGGCGTCTTGGCTTCGTTGCGCGAGAAGAAAGTCTCGAATGGCTGCTCGCCGCGATTGCGCGGTCGGCCGCTGAACTGATCGCCGAAAGTCCCAATGAAAACTTGAAACGGTGCGCGAATCCGGACTGTCTGATTCTCTTTTACGATGACTCCAGAACCCACCGTCGGCGCTGGTGCTCCATGGCGCTCTGTGGGAACCGCAGTAAAGTCGCGGCGTTTGCTCGACGAAACCATCCGAACGACGAAGAAGCAAAAGCGCGCGCCCAGAACGCGTAATCTCACCATGCATCATTTTCGGTGAACTTCTTCGCTTCGATTCTCTTCACTTCGAATCCTTGATGTACCTAGGCGCCTGCCCTTTTCCCCACGGATCGTACGAGTGTGCAAAGACCAGTCGTTCGGCCAGCGGCGGGTGCGTATAAAGCCAAAATGTGATGAATGATGGCGGGTTCGGATCCGCCAAATCATTTTCTCCCATCGCTTGGAATGAATGCGCAGCCACCTGCCCCGAGCCGGGTACGATGCCGTGAATCAGTTCGAGCCCGAAAACGTCGGCGCTGTGTTCCTCGACCCGGCTATACCCATTAACGATCGGCGAAGAAAGAAACGCCATTCCATCGATCAGCAGGAGCAAGATCGCGAGCGCAGCCCAGTCATGCATTCCATAAATCCTCCAGCGCTTACCCCAGCGATCCAGGATGAAATTCAGCAAACGATAAGCAAGGTAAAGCGCCAGCAGCAGAACGGCTGCAAAGAAGAGGATCCCATTGCGAATGTGATTCAGAACGTAGTGCCCAGATTCGTGCCCGAAGACGAAAAGAGTTTCCTGCGGCGTCATTTTCTTCACCAGTGTGTCGTAGATGACGACGCGTTTAGACGATCCGAAGCCTGTCACATAGGCGTTGAGTTCATTCGTCTTGGAGCTCGCGTTCATCAGGAACATTCGTTCCTGCGGAATATCCAGACCCGCCCGATGCGTAAGCTTGACCAGATCTGCCGTCAGCTGTGGCTGCGTCTTAGCTAGTGGCTCGAACTTGAAAAACAGCGGATCAATAATCAGCGGCTCTAGAAAGAACATGAACAGCAAAATCGGCAACGCTACCAGCCAGAAGTAAAACCACCATCGCCGCGGGTTCCAGCGGATCGCGAAAAATACCAAAAGCCCCATCACCGTATAGAAAAGCACCTGCAGAAGGCCCGCTTTCCCCCAATCGAGAGACCACGATGCCCAGCCTTGCACCGATTGCTGATAGTGCAGGGAGAGCTCGTGCCACGCGATGTGCACCGGCAAATTCGCGCAGCGCAGAATCAGCGCCACTAACGGAATGAAAATCAAGCCCTGCAAGAACCGATTTTCCGTCTTACGCTGAGCGAAATCTCGCAACCGCCCAGCGAACCCGGTCGCGAGCATCAGCAACAATGCCCCAAAACCCACGAGCACATATACAAAGTACAGTGCATAGCTCGCACGCGAATAGGCGACCGCCTTTTCGTATCGGTCGTGGGAAAGCGTGTAGCGGTCCACTTCGGTTGGAGTGTCAGTTGGACTGGAGGCGGGCGGGGGCTCAACTTGCTGCTGCGGCGCGCGAATGGTCGGCGATTCTTGCGCGATAGCATGGCCGGCCGAAAAAATACTCGCTACCAAAATGAGCGCTGCAACTACTCGCACGTGAACTCGGCGGGACATCAATCCTCTTCGCAGCACGGAACAAAGCGCGAATCGCCGGGGGAAACGGCGCGCGGGCGCGGCGAGTATGCAGCAGATTGAGCCTGCACGCAACACGGCGACCGCCGCTTCCTGCGCCGCGCAAGAAAATTGCACAACCTATGTCATTAGATGGGCTCAACCTCCTGAAGGAGAGCAGCGCGGAGGAGAAATTATGGCGTGGCAGGCGGGTGAGCCGTCTTCAGGCAATAGTTGCGCACCGCTCCAGATGTCGCCAGGCTGGCATGGACAATCGACGTCCACCGCTCCAACCGATGATGGTGATAACGGTGAAATAAATAAGACGCGCCCAAGGAAACTGCCGTACCTCCCGCCTCAATTGCAGCAAAAGCCGGATGGTTGTCCACAACATCATTGGTCAGGAACACTTCCTGCCGACCTCTCCGCCTCATATTCAAAGTCGACGAATAGTCAAGTGCGCGGGAACCTGCCACGAGCGAGAACAGAGCAAGATTCTCGCGATCCCAGAACGGATGCGCAGCCACATCTTGGCCCCTTGCAATACCGCTGGAAGATGGCGACGAATGGTCCGTCGCTCGCGAGTGAAGCGTTTCGGGTGGAGCTGCGAGCGCAAGCTTTAGCGTCGCGGCAGCCCCTGCATTGGCATTGGGTGCGGGAGCTTCCGGCGTGCCCTGTTGAGCGCTCGCCACGGACTGCCCCGCGTTTAGGAACGCGCAAAGCGCAAGGATGCGACATAGTCTCAAGAGAATTCGCAACAGCAGCCCTCTTAGAAGCCGGGACTCGATTATATCTGACGCCTGAGCTCGCCAATGCAGGCTCCTTCGAGATATCTGGGCTAGGCCACCACGACCCGGACGCCAATGGCTGGAGTAGGCTTGATTCATTCGCGCCGTGGAACAACCTCCCGCATTGCGCCGCGCCGTTTGTAAGCGTATGGTGAAATTTAGACCGCAAAAACGCGAGGAACTACAATGTCGTCCCTCAAGCTGTCCACATTCCGGCTGATCGGTTCGGCAGTGCTCCTGTCATCATGCCTCTTGCCCCTGGCGGCTTCCGCCCAGTCCCAAAGCGACAATACTTCCGTCGCTGACGCCGCCCGCCGCGCCCGTGAACAAAAGAAGAATGCTACAAAGCCCGCTCGGACTCTGACGAATGACGATCTGCCTGCTGCTCCGGCGGCCACCGCGCCGCCAGTCGTCGCTCCAGCGACCGAATCTACCGCGGCGTCCGATCAATCCAAGCCCGAAGAACCGGGTGCGCCTTCAAAGGCCGCTGCACCGGCAGAACCCGCCGCGCAGGCGGGGACCGCTTCAAAGAGGCGCGTCGAAGCAGAAGCCGCTCTCAAGCGCGCTAAAGCCGAACTCACCCAGGCGCAAGGTGAACTTGATGTCCTAGGGCGGAAAGCCGCACTCGATAGCGACGCTTACTATTCCAAGACCGATTACGCCCGCGACACGGAAGGCAAAGCCAGACTGGACGCGGACACACAGCAGGTTAACGACAAAAAATCTCAGGTGGACGTTTTGAAAGCGAAAGTTGCCGCGTTGCAATCCGAACTTGGGCAAGCCTCCGATCCCGAAAGGCCCGCCCAGCCCCGCTGATCCCTGAAGCTATTTCGGTTCCAATATCAGCGGCAAACCGTTCTTGGGGTTGCCCACGATCACCACCTTCGCGTTATTGCTGGTCGCCAGCTTTTCCGTAGCTTCAATTCCCTTCCACTCCAGCAGTTGAGGACTGATCCCCTGTGCCACGATTCTCTGGTAGTCCGCGATGCCTTGCGCTTCGATACGCTTCCGCTCAGCCTCCTGTTTTTCCTTCTGAAGAATAAAATTCATCCGCAGAGCGTCCTGCTCGGCCTGTTGCTTCGCTTCAATCGAGCTCTTCAGCATCGCTGGCAACTGCACATCTCGCAGCAGAACTGCTTCCACAATGATGCCCCTGACGGCGAGCTCCTTGGTCAGTTCCCTTTGGATCTGTTCCTGTACTAGCTCTCGCCCGTCGGTGTACAAGGCGTTCGCACTGTGCTTCGAAGTCGAACTGCGGATCGCAGAGCGCAGTGTGGGCTCCACGATTTTCAGTGCGTAATCAGGACCGACCTTCTGAAACACATCCGCGGCTCGGCTCGCGTCTAGGCGGAACAGCAGGGATGTATCTAGCGCTAGGGCCAGACCTTCAGTCGAAGGCGTACTGGCGCTCTCCTTTACCGATTGTGTTTGAATCGAAAGCTTCTGCACTGACTTCAACGGATTGATCAGGTGGATGCCTTCACCAAGCACATCGCCCGTCACCCTCCCGAACAAAGTCAGAACGCCAACATTGCCCGTAGGGATCGAGGTTGTGCTTGCGAACAGTAAAATCACCACCAGCTTTTCAGCAAACGACTGCGAAATACTGCGAAACCCGGCATACCGCTCATCCCTTCGCCCAAATCGATCGTCCGACCGGTATTCGTCATTAGTGTCTCCGTCCGGAATGGATTTTGCTATTTGACCCGTTTCGCCCATCTTGCCCACATCTTGCTTCTGCAACGATTCATCGCTCCGCAGTGCGGCCTATGCATTACGGTCGCTTCGGTGCCAAGAGCGAGAAGCATTAAAATCCACAGCTCGGCAACCTTGCCCCTATATCTTGTATGCTTTTTGCTTGACACCACACTTCCCTCGCGCAACAATCCCCCGCATCTTGCTGGCTTCAGGCCGCGCGACGTGCCTATCGGCGTGAACGGCCACTGGGGGGAAGCGCATGCAATACCTGCCGGGATGGACTGTGCAATGCATCAATCAGGCGTGCTCCGCACGTGGCCACTGGTTGCGCGCTCATCTTTCCGGTCCCAATGCTGGTTTGGAATTCTGCCCGTCGTGCGGCAGCTCATTGCAGGCGGTGCCGCCGCCCATCGGCCCGCGCCTCCGTATGAGGCCTCGTTCGCTCGCCGCGCGCCCGCCACTCCGGCCTCGCCCGCGCTAACTGAAACTTGCGGTCCACGCCAACGACTCCCCTGAAGTTCGACCGCGCCCTGCTCATGCTTGTGTTTCGCCGTCTCGTCCTTGTCTTCTTATCCTGCGTCCCTGCCGTAGAGCTTGGCGCCCAGACTTCGACGCCAAGCCCCTACCGCGATTCCACTTCAGGCCTAGAAAAACTCTTCAAAGACATCATGAAGGCGCAGAAGGAAAACAACGGAGCACACGCCCAGGAACTCCTCGACGGCGTCGTTTTGCCTAATTACGATAACTGGTATCGCGAAAACTTCGATGAAGGTGCCGTTGATCTCGCTCGTCCCATCTACGAGCGGGCTGCCCAAGCAGTGCCAGCGGAGATGGCCACGTTTCTTTTGAAGGCCCACCAGGACGGCTTCTCTGATATTCAAGCAGTGCGCTTCGATCGGGAATGCGACGACAACGCCAGCGAACAGACATTCAACGTACTGGACGCGCGCCGCAACGACGTTCCGTTATATGAACTACGCTTCCTTCACGGCTCCCAATTTCGCAGGCTGTTCGCTTTTGTTTACGTGGACGGCGGCTTTCGGTTCATCGTCACGCCCGACTTCTCACCGACATCGGCGGGCTTTCCTAAACCAAAGAGCCAATCAGGCCAAGTGACTCCCACCGACAAAACGGTCCAGCCGCCCGCTCGTATCCGTCAAGGTGGCGCCGTTCAGGCGGCCAAACTCATCCATCGGGTTCAGCCGATTTATCCGGAAATCGCAAAGCAGGAACGCCTGTCGGGCACCGTCAGGCTGCACGCACTGGTAGGATTTGATGGGAACATTCGCGCCTTGCGAGTGCTTTCTGGACGCTGCTCGCTGGCTCGCGCTTCAGTTGATGCGGTAAGGCAGTGGCGCTATCAGCCGACCACACTTAACGGCAATCCCGTTGAAGTGGACACCACAATTGACGTGATCTTTTCCATGAATCAGTAAGGTAAATTCCTTCAAACTTCAGCCTTCGACCAGACCCTTTCGCAGCATCTCTTCGTCGCTAAGCCATAAATCCGGAATGTTCGCTGAACCAAGCCGCAGGATATCTTCCAGCGCTCCGCGCACTTCGCTCGAGCGGAAATCCACGCCAATTTGATCCAGCAAATCCAGCAAAGGCTGAGCGCCTTCGGCCAACAGCGGTTTGGAAATCGCGTTAGATCCGTCTAGCCGGTGATACGTCAGGACGTAAACAGCGCCGGGCCCAGCGCCATGACGAACTATGCGAAGAAAGCACCGCGCCTGCTGTGGCGGCGGATTCTGTGTCAGTGCTGTACGGGGTGCCGAAGCGCTCATTGAGTGTCTCGCTCCAGTATGCCCCGCTTGCTCAACTGCACCCGCTCGTGCTGCCGCAATTTTCGCACTTGTAGCACGCGCCGTTCGGTACCATCAGCATGCCGCATTCGCTGCAGGTCGGCGCACCTTCGTGCGCATTGCTTGGCGATTTCGAAGCCGCCGGCTCCACCGACTTCGCCGCTGCTGCCGAAACCATCGCAGGTGCTACCATGACCGACGCTGTAGCAATCACTTCGGGCGCCGCGCCGTTCAACTTCAGATAGTCCGAAGAAATGAACCGCCCGCCCAGCCAACGCGCAATGTAGTCCAGTACCGAAGAAACAAACCGAATGTTGGGATTTGCAGTGATGCCGCTCGGTTCGAACCGCGTGTTCAGTAGTTTGTCTACGAATACTTTCAGGGGCACGCCGTATTGCAAGCCGATCGAAACCGTCAGCGCCAGGCCATCCATCACGCCCGAAAGCGTCGAGCCTTCCTTCGACATCTTGATGAACACTTCGCCCGGCCGGCCATCTTCGTACAACCCGACCGTGATATAGCCCTCGTGGCCGCCCACACTGAACTTGTGCGTAACGGACGACCGCTCCGCCGGCATTTTTTCGCGTTGCGCGCGCGCAAAGAGTTCCCGTTGCATCGGTTCAACCAGAGCCGCGGCTACCGCCTCCGCAGCCTTGTCCTTCTTTTCGTCTTTCTTGTCGCCGCCCGCATTCAACGGCTGCGACTTCTTCGAATTGTCGCGGTAAATCGCCACGGCCTTCAGCCCCAGCTTCCACGACTCCATGTACGCATCCATGATGTCTTCGATCGTGGATTCTTCGGGCATGTTGATCGTCTTCGAGATCGCGCCAGAAAGGAACGGCTGCGTCGCCGCCATCATCCTTACGTGCCCGGTCCAATTAATCGACCGCCCGCCACCCGCCGGCGCGAGCGAGCAATCAAACACCGGCAAATGCTCCGCCTTGAAGTGCGGTGCGCCTTCCACCGTGCTGGACTTATCGATGAACGCCACAATTTCGCTTGTTTGCTCAGGCGTATAACCCAGCTTCATCATCGCTGCGGGCACGGTGTTGTTCACGATCTTGATCACGCCGCCGCCTACCAGCTTCTTGTACTTCACCAGCGCCAGATCCGGCTCGATGCCGGTCGTGTCGCAATCCATCATGAAACCGATCGTTCCTGTCGGCGCCAGCACGGTCACCTGCGAATTCTTGTAGCCGTGCAATTCGCCAAGCTTCAGCGCGTCATCCCACGACTGCTGCGCCGCCAGCATCAGCTGCGGCTGCACATTTTCCGGCTTGACCCCTCGCACGGATTCACGATGCATGCGAATCACGTCCAGCATCGGTTCGCGATTCACCGGATAGCCGGGGAACGGCCCCATCCGCTCCGCCACGCGCGCCGACTGCGCGTACGCTTCGCCGCACATCAGCGCCGTCACCGCGCCCGCCACATCGCGGCCTTCGTTCGAATCGTATGGCAGCGCCATGGACATCAGCAGGGCGCCCAAATTCGCGTAGCCCAAACCCAGCGGCCGGAAGTTGTGCGAATTTTCCGCAATCTTCGGCGTCGGATAGCTGGCGAAGTCCACCAGAATTTCCTGCGCTGTGATCGTCACGTCCACCGCGTGCCTGAACGCCTCTACATCGAACGTCCCGCTCGAATTCACATACTTCATTAAGTTCAGCGATGCCAGGTTGCACGCCGTGTCGTCGAGGAACATATACTCCGAGCACGGATTGCTCGCATTGATCCGCGCTGTGTTCTTGCAGGTGTGCCAGCGGTTCACGGTCGTGTCGTACTGCATGCCCGGATCGCCGCACTGCCAGGTCGACTCCGCCATCTTGTACAGCAAATCCTTCGCGCGCAGCTTTTCCGCCGGCTGCCCATCGATGACGTTCTTCGTCCACCAATCCTTGTCCTGCTCGACGGCACGCATGAAGTCGTCCGACACGCGCACCGAGTGGTTTGCGTTCTGGAAAAAGATCGAGGTATACGCTTCGCCATCAATCGCCGGATCGTAGCCTTCGCGGATCAGCGCGTGCGCCTTCTGCTCTTCCTTGTACTTGCACTCGATGAACTCGACGATGTCCGGATGTTCCACATTCAAAATGACCATCTTCGCCGCGCGCCGAGTTTTGCCGCCGCTCTTGATCACGCCCGCAAACGCATCGAACCCCTTCATGAAGCTCACTGGCCCCGAAGCGATTCCGCCGCCCGACAGCGTCTCTTTCGAACCGCGCAGCGCTGAAAAATTCGTCCCCGTGCCCGAGCCCCACTTGAACAGCATGCCTTCCGTCCGCGTCAGCCCCATGATGGACTCCATGCTGTCGTCCACCGAATTGATAAAGCACGCGGAGCACTGCGGCTTCGGCTGCACACCGACGTTGAACCACACCGGCGAGTTGAACGCCATCTTTTGCTCAACCAGCAGGTGCGTCAGCTCGTCCTTGAACGCATCGCGTGAGGACGTGTCGGCAAAGTAGCCGCCCTCTTCACCCCAGCGCACAATCGTGTTCACTACGCGGCCAATCAGTTGCCGCACTGAGCCTTCGCGCTCGCTCGTTCCGGGTTTTCCGTGAAAATACTTGCTGGCGACGATGTTGGTTGCCGTCTGCGACCAGTTCTTCGGCACAGCCACATCGTCCTGGCGGAAGATGGTTACACCCTTCTCATTTCCAATCAGCGCTGTACGCTTTTCCCACTCTACCGCGTCGAATGGCGAAATCCTGCCGTCGGTGAAGAAGCGCTCAAACTTCAACCCTGTTGTTTTTACTGCTGCTGCCTTGCCTTGCATGACCGGCTTCACCGTTGCTGCCATCTGTTCCTCCCAGCGCCGGGATCCTCATTCGATGCGGAGGAACCCTTATATTTTACTCCTTCGCCTCGAGCGAAGGTGTTGCGCCTTCTATCCTGTTTCTTTCAATCCACTTACGACTCGTTGAGCCGTGGAAGCTTCTCCGGTTTTTCCTCTTTCCAGCACAAAAAGAAGCGGCCGATACTGCGAAACCGACCGCCAAACGTCAATAACCTGCCGTCGACCGTTTTCTTCAAACTGGCCGAACAGCATGCTCGCTGCCGCTCTGTCTGAGCGCGGAGCAGTTACTTCGCGCTGGATTGTTTTTGAAAAACCCGGACTGGCTCGTGGCTTAAAACGAACCTAATCTATCCCTCGACTGGGTTCGCTGGCGCTTCCACGATCCCCCGAATCTGGAGTCGCAGTATCAACTCACGTTAAATTCCTGTCAAGAGAAAAACGCAAAATCTGGAATCTTTTTTTCCTGAGTGTCTATATCTAGTGGTGCCGTTGCGCAAGAACCCCACGTCATTCTTTGCGTTCTCTCGCCCCTACTCGCGCTAAACTCTTTGCATCCAACTCTATATGCGTTTCGCTCGTCCGAATTTCTTTTTTTTCGCTCTCCTCAGTTTTTCCACGCTGATTTCCACTGCCCTTCACGCCCAAACTCCCGCTCGCTCCTCCAACACTCCCGTTCTTCGCAACGCTTATGGCGAAAAGCTCAAACTCAACGGCCTTCCCAACGGCGGAAAAATCAACGATGCCCTTTTTCGTGGCGCGCAGCCGCGCGCGGACGGTCTCAAGGAGTTGAAAAATCTCGGCGTCACCACGATTGTCGACTTGCGCGGCGAAGATCCCGATAAAATTTCCTGGGAACGCAAGGAAGCCGAATCGCTCGGCGTCCGCTTCGTCAGCATTCCCGTCAGTGGCTGGGCGCCTCCCTCTAACGATCAAGTCGCCCAATTTCTGAAAATTTTTCGCGACAATCCCAAGGAAAAAGTTTTTGTCCACTGCCGCTTCGGTGACGACCGCACCGGCGTCTTCGTCGCTACATACCGCATGGCTTACGACGGCTGGCCCGCGCAGCAAGCCATGAACGAAATGTACTTCTTCGGCTTCAACGGCATCTGGCATCCTTCCATGAAATCCTTCATCCGCGATTTTCCGGCTCGCCTCAAAACTGCTCCTGCGCTGGCGACATTCCGCCCCTCCGAGGCGCAGGCGATACCCGGCCCCTGACCGCGCCTCTTTCTCGTTTGCCGAGCACAGCCGCTCGCGATATCTTGGCGCCCGTGAACTTCCCCTCCAACCTCCTCGGTCTGGCCGTTGCTCTCGGCATCGGCTTGCTGATCGGTGCTGAACGCGAACGCCGCAAAGGAACTGGCCCGCTGCGCCCTGCCGCGGGAGTCCGCACTTTCGCGCTGGCATCCATCGGAGGCGCCCTCTGTCTGATTCTCGGCGGCGAACTTCTGCTAGTCGCCGCTGTCCTCGGCACGTTCGCCTTCTCCGCGATGTCCTACACCGAATCCCGCCACACGGACCCCGGTCTCACCTCCGAGTTCGCGCTCGTCGTAGCCGTGCTGCTCGGCGCCCTAGCCATGCGCCAGCCGGCCGTCGCTGCAGGACTCGGCGTACTCACAACAGTTCTGCTTGCCGCTCGCAATATTCTTCATCGTTGGCTCCGCGATCTACTGACCGAACAAGAAGCCCACGACGCTCTCCTCTTTCTCGCCGCCGCCCTGATCATCCTGCCGCTGACGCCCGAACGTGCCATCGGTCCAATGGGAATTCTTCAGCCTCGCAAACTGTGGGAGCTCGTCGTGCTCGTCCTCGCGATTGCCGGCGCCGGCCACATCGCCACGCGTGCACTCGGCTCTCGCTATGGTCTGCCGCTCGCAGGACTTCTCGGCGGCTTTGTTTCCGCCACCGCGACCATCGGCTCCATGGGAGCGCGCGCCAAATCCGATCCCAAACTTTTGCGCGCCTCTCTCGCCGGAGCTCTCTTCGCCAACATCGCCACCGTCGTTCAGATGGCCCTCTTGCTTTTCGTGGTCAGCAAACCCGTACTTTTCCGGCTCGCGTGGCCTCTCAGTTTCGCGGCGTTCGCTGCAGTTGCATTCGCCCTGGCGTACGTCTTCTGGAACCGTTCTCGTTCGCAGACGCAGCACCCGCCGTCATCTGGCCGCGCCTTTCAATTAAGATCGGCTGTCGCCTTCGCCTCGCTCACCACAGCCGTCGTTTTTCTTGCGGGCATCCTGAATCAGCGCTACGGAACCACTGGCCTCCTCCTCGGAACCGCCCTTGCCGGTTGTGCCGACACTCACTCCGCCGCGATTTCCATCGCTAACTTGGTCTCCCAGTCCAAGCTGGTTGCCGATGCTGCCATCCTCCCGATTCTGGCCGGCCTCACGACCAACACCCTGGTAAAAATCATCGTCTCTTTTTCTCTCGGCGGCAGGCAGTTCGGCTGGAGGCTCCTCCCCGGCTTGTTGGCCTTCGCTCTGGCTCCCTGGCTCGCAATCTGGGCCAAACGCCTCCCGCCGTTCCAACCTTAGCCTCCAGCAGCTCTATTCTCTTAGTTTTCTATAACTTAGCCGTATTTTCATCCTAGTACCATCGTTTCACGCCGGCGGGACTTCCGCTCCATTTGTGCCGGTGCCGCTCATCTCTATTCTTTCCCCAGAACGGAAGGTCCCCCATGCAAGCGCAGGTCGGTCGTTACCAACTCTTTGAAACTCTCGGCGTCGGCGCCACCAGCCGCGTGGTTCGCGGTTTCGACCCCATGATCGGTCGCCCCGTCGCCATCAAAATTTTCCCCTCGGAAATCGCGCAAGGCGAATCCCGCGACCGCTTCCTGCGCGAAGCTCGCGTCGTCGGCCAACTCTCTCACCCCAACATCATCACGCTGCACGACATGGGCATCGAAGAGGCCACGCAAACTCCCTATCTCGTAATGGAATTCGTAGACGGCGTCGCGCTCGACCGCATCCTCGAAAAAGGCACGCTGCCACTTCCCCGCGCCTGCGCCTGGATCGCTCACGCTGCCGAAGCCCTCGACATTGCTCACAAACGGGGCGTCATTCACGGCGATGTGAAGCCGGCCAACATCCTCATCACTTCTGACGGTCGAGTGAAACTCACTGACTTCGGCATGGCTCGCGTCGCCAAACGCGAAGCCCGCGACTCCGCCCTGCTCGGCACACCCGCCTACTGGTGCCCCGAACAGATCATGGGCCGTCCGCAAGACGCGCGTTCCGACATCTTCTCCCTCGGCGTTGTTCTTTACGAAATCATCACCGGCACGCGCCCGTTTGATGCCGATTCGCTGCAAGGCATCTGCAACCGAGTTCTCTCTTCCACGCCGAATGCCGTTTCGCAGCTCCAGCCGTCCATCCCGGCGGCCTTTGACGAAATCATCTCCTCCTGTCTCGCCAAAAATCCTGATCAGCGCATCGCTTCGGCTGAAGCGCTCGCGCAATTGCTCTTTCCTCACGCTCGCCGCAAAGTCCTTCTGCCTCAGCAAACCGCTCCGGCGAAACCGGTTGCGGCTTCAGCAACTTCCCTGCGCGATCGCGCCTCGCGGCTCCTCCGCTCCGCCTAAACAGCGCCCGGCTTCAGAGGCAATCGAAGAATCCCGTCACCATCGCCCTCCCCGGCGCAACCTTCGAGAATCTGCTACTGTTTTCCTCCGCAGATTTCTGGAGGTTCATGAATGTTCGCGTTTAGGAAGCTCACTCTGGTCGTTTTCACCGCTGTCGCACTCGCGGCAACGCCATCAATCACTCTTGCCGACCAGCGCGAATCCGCCGCAAAACTCCTCGCCCGCACCATGTTCAATCCCGAATTCCGCCCCAAAACATTTCGCGGCGGAGAGTGGTTCGGCGACGGCGACTCTTATTTGGCACTCGAGCCTTCCGCTACTGCCGGCGGCACCGACATCGTCCGCTATCAGACTGCTTCCGGAGCCCGCGAAATCTTCGTCCCGGCCAGCCGCCTCATTCCCGCTGGCGACAAGAAACCTCTCTCCATCGAAAGCTATTCCTTCTCCCCCGACGGCAAACAACTCTTGCTCTTCACGAACTCCAAAACCGTCTGGCGCCAGAACACCCGCGGCGACTATTGGCTCTTCAATCTCGCGTCCGGTGCTCTACGAAAGATTGGTGGCGACGCTCCCGCATCCAGCCTCATGTTCGCGAAGTTTTCCCCGCACGGTTCCAAAGTCGCCTACGTGCGCGGCAACAACGTTTATTCCGAAGATCTCGCCAGCAAAAAAATCACGCAATTGACGCGCGACGGCTCCGATACCGTCATTAACGGCACTTCCGACTGGGTCAACGAAGAAGAATTCGACATTCGCGACGGCTTCCAGTGGAGTCCCGACGGTCAACGCATCGCTTTCTTGCAGTTCAACACCACGGCCGTTCGCACTTACACCCTGAGCTACGATCTTGGAGAACCACGCGGCGAAATCGTCTCGGCAATTCCCTATCCCGGCGACCTTCCCTATCCGACAACTCTTCGTTATCCCTATCCGCTGACGGGAACACCCAATTCCACCGTCCGTGTCGGCACCGTCAAGGCCTCCGGCGGAAAAATCGCCTGGATACAAACCCCCGGCAACCCCGCTGACTTCTACATTCCACGCATGAGCTGGGCCGACGCCGGGCACGTGCTCCTGCAGCACATGAATCGTCTGCAAAACCGCAATGAATTTCTGCTTTCCGATGCCGCGAGCGGCGCTTCTCGCCAGATCCTGGCCGAACAGGATCGTGCCTGGGTCGACCTCAACGAAGAAGTCCTTTGGATCAACCACAATCAGGACTTTCTTCTGCTCAGCGAACGCGACGGCTGGCGCCATCTCTATCGGGTCTCGCTCGACTCCGGCGAGCCCACGCTGGTCACGCGCGGCAATTTCGATGTCGTCTCCCTCGAACGCCTCACCCCCGACGAAAAATGGATCTATTTCATCGCCTCCCCCGACAACGCCACGCAACGTTATCTCTACCGCGCGCCGCTGAATGGTTCAGCCGATCCTGAGCGACTCACTCCCGCTCGACCAGGCACTCACGCCTACACCGTCTCTCCGAACGGCGAATACGCTTTCCACGACTTCTCCTCGTTCAATTCCCCGCCCGCCTCCGACGTCGTTCATCTGCCGGATCACCATGTGCTGCGCAGCACTACCGACAACTCCGCGCTCCTCGAACGCGTCAGGCCACTTTCCGATGGTCCCGCGGAATTTCTCCAGCTCGACGCCGGCAATGGCGTCACCGTGGATGGATGGCTCCTGAAGCCGCCCGCTTTCGACGCCACAAAAAAATATCCGCTCATCGTCTACGTCTATTCCGAGCCCGCCGGGCAAACTGTGGCCGACCGCTGGCCTTCTCTCTTCCTTCGCGCCCTCGCCGCATCGGGCTATCTCGTCGCCAGCTTCGACAATCAGGGCACACCTGCCCCGCGCGGCCACGAGTGGCGCAAAATCATCTACGGCAATGTGGGCCCCTTGTCGTCTCAGCAGCAGGCGGCCGCGTTGCAATCGCTAGAAAAGTCCCATTCATTCATTGACCCAAAGCGCGTCGGCGTCTGGGGCTGGAGCGGCGGCGGCACCGCTACTCTCAATCTGATGTTTCGCTATCCCGACCTTTACAATGTCGGCGTCTCCGTGGCTTCCGTGCCGGATCAGCGCCTTTATGACAGCATCTATCAGGAGCGCTACATGGGTTTGCCTCAGCAAAGCGCAAAAGCCTACCAGGACAGCTCTGCCATCAACTTCGCGGGAGGACTCCGCGGTAGCCTGCTCGTAATGCACGGCTCGGGCGACGACAACGTTCATTTCCAGGGCTTCGAGCTGCTGGTAAACAAGCTCATTTCGCTAGGCAAGACCTTCGACATGCGCGTCTACCCCGGCCGCACCCATGGCATTTTCGAAGGCAAAGGCACGTCCTCCGACGTTTACACCAACATCCTCGGCTACTTTGCAGATCATTTGCCGCCCGGCCCGACCGCCGACGTCGCGAAGTAGTGCCTCTCTTCTCAGCGTTCTTTGAAGCACGCACAATTCAAATCCGCCTGTCCTTTCGTCCAGCGAATTCCCGTCGAATTCGCCCTGACGCGACTTGCACTTTCGTACTAAGGGCAAAGCCTTATTTTTGTAACCTTTGAACCATTGGCCTGCACGGGCTTCTTTGCCACTCTGCGATGGGCGCGTCGCTATCCGCCCGCTGCAACCAAGCACCAATGTCCCAGACCCGTTACCAGATTCTTGGCACGATCGGTGTCGGTGCCTCCAGCCGCGTCGACAAGGCTCGCGACACTCTCATCGATCGCACCGTCGTCCTCAAAACCTTCGCCAACGGCTTTGCCTCTCCTGATCTGCAAAAGCAGTTTCTTCGCGAAGCCCAGATCCTCGGCCGCCTCTCCCATCCCAATATCATTTCCATCTACGATATCGGCACCAACGACGACGGCAGCGCTTACCTCGTCACCGAATACGTCCCCGGCAAGACGCTCGATGCTGCGCTCGCCGAAAAAGGGCTTGTGCCTCTCGCGCGCGCAGGAGTGTGGGCAGGCGATCTTGCCAATGCCCTGAGCCGCGCTCACAAAGCCGGCATCATCCACGGCGACGTCAAACCCGCCAACATCTTCGTCACCGACGAGGGTCAGATCAAACTCGGTGACTTTGGCATCGCGCGTTTCGCCACCCAGGTTTCCGGCGCCGCCAGCCTGATCGGAACTCCCGCCTATCTTTCGCCCGAACAGATCAAGGGAGAAACGCAGGACCATCGCTCCGACATCTTTTCCGTCGGCATTGTTCTCTATCAGTTGGTCACAGGAAACCGTCCGTTCGATGGTTCCTCGGTCGCGGCCGTCTGTGCCCAGATTGTCGCCATGCAGCCGCCTCCGCCTTCGCGCCACAACCCCGCGCTGCCTGCTGAATTCGACCGTGTCGTCATGCGCTGTCTGGCAAAAAATCCCGACGATCGCTACTCCTCGGGCGAAGCCCTCGCTGCTTCTCTCTATCCCTTCGCGCGAAACAAACCGGAGCCCGTTCCCTACCGCTTCAATCTTTCCTTCTTGAAATCCTGGTTCACTCGGCCGCTCAGGCCGTCTGACAAGTGGATCTACGGCGGCGCCGTCGCCCTCGCCTTGGCCGCCATTCCCGCTGGACACAGTTTCTACCGCCCCCATCTCCAACGGCCCACTTCCAGTGAGTCGGCGCAAACATCCGTCAGCACGCCGTCACTCGCGCCTTCTTCAAATCAGTCTGTGGTGAACTCCAACCCGCCAATTGCTGATGAATCCCAAAATTCGAGATACGCGACGCGTAAAACCGCTAAAGCTTCAGCGACCCAGCGTCCTGTACTCAAAACAAGCGCCTCGTCCGCCTCCGAACCTCTTGCAATCGCTGCAGTTCCAAAAACTGCGCCTGGCGTGACCGCTTCTTCAGGCGTCGCTGCCATCGACGGTTCGACTCACGGCGCAGCTTCGAACAACAAACCGTCCGCGCCTGTTTCTCGCAGCGCTTCGGCCACAGCTCGCGCCACCGCATCTAGCGCCTCACTTGCTATCGAAATCACTTCCGCCATTGACGGCGCAACTCTAGCCGTCTTCGCCGACCAGCAACTCCTCGCCACTTCCCGTCTCTCTATCACCCGCCCCGGCGAATCGCTGCACCTTGACCGCCCTCTGACCGCCGGGCCGCACGAATTTCGCGTTGCCCTCTACCGCGCGGACAAAACTCTGCAAATCGAAAAACAGGGCCTCGCGGAACTCCAGCCCGGTCCATCCAACCAGCTCACCGTCCGCGTCGTCCGCCGCTCCAAAATGCTCCTCAAGCGCAACGCCGACCTCGACATCCTCTGGCCCTCCACCTCGCCCTCTCCGAGATCTGCCGGCCCCGATACACAGGCCGCCAAAGCTTCTACGCCCCTCGTCGCCACTTCAGTCCCTTCTCGTTAGCAGTCGCACTCCCTAGAAATTCCCACAGGTCGATCCTCTACAAAACAAATTCAACTAAGTACCGTCGCTTCACACTCTTGTGGAAGTTGCGCCTGCAACTGCTTTGTTTTCACATTCTTCACTTTTCGGTATTTTTCGCCTCTTTGTTTTCAACCACTTGGGAACACGTAGGTGGGGAGGGGGGTGCTACCGCGAGAGTTCAATGCCGGCGTTTCAAAACGGGACGGTTGCGAGGACCAGGCCGTACTCCTATTCGTAGCGCAGCGCTTCCACCGGATCGAGCTTCGCAGCTTTCATCGCCGGCCACACGCCAAAAATCAGCCCAATAGACACACTGACAGTGATGCCCAGCGCAGCCGCCCAGATGGGGACGACTCCATGCCACTTCAGGGTCGCGCGGATCAGCAGCACCAGCGCATTTACGAACACCAGCGCCAGAATGCCGCCAACGCCCGTTAGCGTCATCGCTTCCAGCAAAAACTGCCACGTGATGTCTTTGCGTTTTGCGCCGATCGCTTTGCGCACACCAATTTCGCGCGTTCGTTCCGTCACGCTCACCAGCATGATGTTCATCACGCCGACTCCGCCGATCAGCAGGCCGATCGCGCTCAGCACCATCGTGCCCAGGTACACCATAGTCATGATGTTGTGGAATTCTTCCACTTCCTGCGCAGGCGTGGCGATCGAAAAGTTATTTTTCCCGTTGTACGGCACGTTGCGGCGGCGGCGCAAAATCTCCGTCGCTTCATCCACCATCTGGTCCAGCTGCCCGGGATACGCCTGGATGCGCATGTTCAGTTCGTCCGCGGCTGGATAAATCTTTTTGAACGTGTTGAACGGAATCAGCACGCGGCGGTCTTCATCGCCCATGCCGAATCCGCCCTTGGGCTTCTCTACCACGCCGACCACCTGGAAATTCGTGCCGTCGATCATTACGTCTTTGCCGATGGGATGGCCTTCGGGAAAAAGCACCGGCGCCACGTTCTCGCCGAGCATCACGACTTTTTCTTTGTGCAGATCGTCGCCTTCCGCGATGAATCGCCCTTCAACGGTCGCTGCGTTGGCGTACACCTGGCCGAAATTCGGCTGCACTCCGCGAAAATCAATCGCCGTCACTTCCCCGGCCTTTGTGCGCACCGTGTGCGATTGCATCCACGGCGTCTGGATAAACGCCGTTACATTCTTTACGGCCTTGCTGCCATCCTTGATGGCGTCTGCGTCGTCCAAAGTCAGCGGCTTGCGCAAACGCTCTTCCAGCGGAGCGCTGCCTCCATGGAAACCTTGGTCCCACTTGGAGACGAACGCGGTGTCCGCTCCGAACTGCTTCATATTTTCCTGGATGGTGTAATCGAAACCCGTGAGCAGCGCCGCTACCAGCATGATCACGCTGACGCCTAGTACCACGCCGAACACCGTAAGCGCGCTGCGCATCTTGTGCGTGCGTAGCGTGTCCATTGCTTGTTTCAGGTTTTCGCCGTGGGCTTGTGCCATATCGACTATCCGTCCGCTCGCAGCGCTTCAATCGGATCCAATTTTGCTGCGCGCATCGCGGGATAAATCCCAAAGAAGAGTCCAACTCCTGTAGACAGCACAAGCGAAATGATCACCGCGCTCAGCGGCGTCTTCATCGGAAGCGACGATACAGATCGCACGAGCTGGACCACGAGGTAAGCTCCAACCAGGCCCATGACTCCGCCGACCGTAGCCAGCACGCCCGACTCGGTCACGAACTGCATCAGGATATGTTTCTTGCGCGCGCCCAGTGAACGCCGCACGCCGATTTCGCGCGTTCGCTCCGTCACGCTCGCCAGCATGATGTTCATGATCACGATGCCGCCGACCACCAGAAACACGCTAACAATTCCAATCGCCGCCGACGCCAGCGTTCCCGTCAGATCGTGCCACAACGCCATGATCGAATCCGAGCCCAGAATCGCGAAATTATCCGGAGCGTCATAAGCAAGGTGGCGCCGCGCCCGCATCAACATGCGCGCTTCGTCCTGCGTCGCCTGCATCATTTCCGCGCTCGGAGCCTGAATAAAAATGCCCACCCAGTCGTTCTGCCGGTGAAATTCTTTTTGATACGTATGGATCGGCATGATCACGAAATTGTCTTGTGATTGGCCGAACGCGCTGCCGATCGGAGTGGCGACACCGATCACCTGATACTCATGCGTTTCCGCGCGAAATGTTTTTCCAATTGGATCGACGGTCGGAAAAAGCTTGTTCGCAACGTCGGCGCCGATAAACGCGACTTCCGCGCGGTGATCGTCATCGGATTGGGTGATCATGCGGCCTTGTGCGATGCCGATGTTGCGCACGTCCGTATAATTCGGCGTCGCACCCATCACATCGGTGCGCTCCAGCCGTTCGTTGCCGGACTTGATGTCAATGTTGCGATCGTCCAGCGCCGCCACCGCGCCAGCTGTCTTCATGTTGTCGCGGATAAACTCGTACTCTTCCATCGTAAGCAACGGCCGCTTCTGCGCTTTCACCCAGGCATCGTTGCTGGTGATGATGCCGAAGCGGTCCACGATGAACACGTTGGCGCCGAGGTTGGCTATGCGGTCCGCTACGTAAAAGTTCATGCCGGACACAAAGCTCATCACGGTGACGAGAGTGGTCACCGCCAGGATGACACCGAGCAGAGTCAGGAAGCTGCGGAGTTTGTGTGCGCGAAGCGAATCGAGAGCCAGGACGAACGTCTCGTAGAACGTCACCAGGGACTTGCGCACCCGGCTCCAACGCCCTGCGCGTTCAGCCGTTCCGGCGGCGACTCGAACGTGGCTGAATCCTTCGAGGGTTACGCCCAACTTGGTTCTCCCGTCTGTTTAAGACCGGTCTTGTGGCAGGCCCGTATCCATATTACGAGCGGGCACACCCACTTGTTTCCTATTAGACGTCGGCTTTGTGATTTTTGCTTACCGGTTCTCGACAATTATCTCAAGAAAAACGACCAGGTTGCAGAAAATCAGAGAGCGCGTGGATCTCTGCATGTAAACTGAATTGAATCATGTGCTTACAAGCCGCGCGGCCTTGTAGCGCTGACGGATACAACACTGTAGTCCAGGCCGGAATCCAACCGGTCTCGCCCTTCGGGGTTAAACTGAAGTTCTGAGACATTGGCCTTGTCCCACAGAGCGACCCAATTCCTCTTTCTGATCGGCCTTCTGGCCGTCGTGGCCCCGAACGCCTTGGTGCAGGAGCCAGCCCCCAAGGGTGGCGGAGCTTCTTCGCCGGGTACGAACGGCGACGTCATGCGGCAGGTGATCACCGGCGCAAAGGAAGCCGAGCGCGCCCTGTATCTCTATGAGCGAATCGAAAAGGTGGAATCGCGAAAGGACGCGGGTGACACAGCTCCGCAAAGCGTCAAGGTTTCGCGGGTGGTGCCCGCAGGCACAGGCATCGCGAAAATCACCTTGGGCGCCGATGGAAAGCCGCCCGACGCGGAAGCCTACCGCAATGAATTGAATAAATTGCTGAACTCGCTGACCTGGGCTGCCGCTTCCGGCCAACCGCAGCGCGAGGCCTACCAAAAAGTTCAGAAAAAGCAGAAAGATCGAGACGACTTGATCGAAGCAACGAACAGCGCATTCATTTTCACGCATGTAAGCCAGGAGTTGCGCAGCGACCGGACGCTCGCGAAATATCGGATGGAGCCTAATCCGAAGTTCAAGTCCACCAATCGCGCCACCTCGATCTTCGCGAAGGTAAAAGGGTTCGTCTGGGTGGATGAATCGGCGCACGAATTAGCGCGAGTGGAAGGCGAAGTGACTGACGATATTTCATTCGGAGGGTTTCTGGCGAGGGTTTACAAAGGCAGCCGCTTCATGCAGGAGCGCTACGAAATGGCGCCTGGTTTATGGCTGCCGTCGTTCACGCAATACGATTTTGACGGAAGAAAATTCTTCTCAAGCTTTTCGGTGCACGAAAAGACATTCTATTCGGCATACAAGAGAATAGGACCACCGGCCGAGGCTATTCCCCAGATCCAATCCGAAATCGCGCAACTGGACGCAGCAAAATCCGCCGAGAACCGCTGACCGGCTTCCAACGCCAGGTTTGTGCAAGGGTAATCGGGTAGTTTTCAGAAAAAATTTCCCTGCTTCGGCAACCTCCCCCACTTCTCGGACGTCTATGCTCTCAGCATCACAGCAAGCGGGCCGCCCGCGCATTGCCGCACGAGAAGCAAAGCGGATGGTTAAGAACGGATACTTCCTGGTGTGGTTGGCGCTGCTCGTTTCGGGGATTACGGCGGCGTCCAGTCGTGCGCAAACCCTGCCCGATCTGCAAACACAGCTCAACGTTAACGATAACTTTTTATTGGCACGCGCTGAAGCGGACGACGGCAACGACTTTCTTTTTGCGAATAGACCCGCCGCGCGTCGAACTCTGAAAGCTATTGATTGCGACTTTGCTCCGGAACTTTCCACACAGCTGACCCTGGAACCGACCGCGACGGAGCAAAATTCAGACCGGGTCTCGAGTTGTTTCGGGGCAATGCAGCGGCCAAAACTGCAGTCACGGAGCACGCTCGCGCCGTTCAGCCCCTGCACCGGAATTTTGCGGATTGATTTCGCCTCGGCCTGTGCGTCGCAGCCCGCGTTGAGTTTGACGCTATGGAACAGGCGCCTTCGCATGATGGACTCCAGCGCGATCCTGATCGCACAACCACCGCGGGAACGCTTCCATCTTCGCGCAGCGCTTCTGCAGTCGTTGGGATTTCTGATGCTCGAGCACGGATTCCGCTTTGTGAACGATCCGTATCTGCGGTACCTGCTGTTCCACAAGCCGTTTTGGAGCGACTACCTGGCATCGGCCAGCAATTTCGAAATGAACCGCTGGGGAGACGGCGACGATTTTCTGGTGAACTACATCGGCCATCCGTTGGAAGGCTCGGTTTCCGGAAACATTTTTATTCAGAATGATCCAGAAGGACGCGCGGCCAAGTTTGGAAAATCGGGAGCGTATTGGCGGAGCCGAATGAAAGCAATGGCATGGGCCGCGGCTTATTCCGCTTATTTTGAGATCGGCCCCATCCTGAGCGAAGCCGCTATCGGGAACGAAGGCGGCTATACCTACGTTCCGCATTGCGGTTTCTATCCGACGTGCCCGAAAGAACCGGGCGAGACTTACAAGCCGCCGACGAACAATACCGGGTGGGTGGATTTTGTGGTGACGCCGGTGATCGGGACCGGCTGGATGGTTCTGGAAGATTTTCTGGAAGCGGATTTGGTGGACAAGTTGGCGAATGGCAGCCCGGACTTGAAGTTCAAGATTTTGCGCGGAGCGTTGACGCCGAGCCGCACGATGTCCAATTTTCTCGCCGGAAAGCCACCCTGGTACCGCCCGCCGGAATCGCGTGAAGTCGTGGCCGCGTTTGGTTCGCCGCTGCAGCCGTCGCTGATTACTCCAGCCTGGAAAGATGATCCGCGCTGGAGCGTGGGCGTCCAACTGGCAACCATCAATTTGCCGATGGATTGGGAAGGATGTTCAGGTTGCCGCGTCACAGCGACCGGAATCGGTGTCGATCTGGACTACAGACTGACGCGTCTGGTTTACATGGATTCGGAGTTCAACTTTTTTCCGGGAACGAGCGGCCGCGGCGCCGTCCAGGAAGGATTGCTCGGCGTGAAAGTCGGGCACACGGCGCGGTCATGGGGCGTGTTTACGCAACTGCGGCCGGGATTCGTGCATTACGAGAAGACTTTGCGGCCCGGAAGTTCCACCGACTATGAGGATGCAACGCGGTTTGCATTCGATGTGGGCGGCAGCGTGGAGTACTACGCATCGCGGCATTCGACGATTCGCTTCAACATGGGAACAACGTTCATTCACTATCTTACGGGGCGGCCTGATCCGCGGCAGCCGCCGGCGAGCGTTCTCTCGGATGATTTTTATGCTACGCAAGGTAACTTTCGCGCAACCACCGGCTACGTGTTTCGGTTCTAGCGCTTGGAACTGCAAAAGTTTCCTCAGCAGGCTGTAGCCAAGCTGCAGTGTTTGCCGTATGGCCTCCGTGCGTGTCGGGAGATAGGTTTGTTTCCTGCATCCAGGAAGCAGCCCAGCCCGAGGAGAATCCATGCAGTTTGGAAGGTTTCATGGAATTGCCTTGCTGGCGCTTGGCGCTCTTTTGTTGCTTGTGCAGACTTTTGTAATTTTCAAAGAAAAATCGCCGGCCGCAGAAACCACAGCTCCTTCACAGCAGCCCCCGACACAGCCGAGCGGCAGGTCGCTGCCAGCATTGGACTATTTGTCCGGAGTACTCGGCATCGTGCTGGCGGGCGCGGGAGCCTACGTGCTGGCGCAAGCGAGCCACAAGGGATCCCAGAAGAGGCTCGAGGAAGAACGCCAAGAAGAAGATCGTTCGTTAGGCCGTCAGGGCCATCACGTCTCTACACCCACAATCTGGAAAGATCGATAGAGTTGCTTCTATTCCGCTGCGATTTGCGTCCAGGGATAAGCTTTCATGTCGCGCAGTTCGGGTTCTTGCCATGCCAATTCGGGATGCGCCGCAAGATGTTGCGAGGCGAGAAAATCGTGGCCGCAGGCGTGGCCTGCAGCAGCTGTAAAAGCCATCTTTGCAGCCATGTTCGAATCGCTGGCTTTGTTTTGCACCGCACCCGCAGTGCCATAGGGGGGCTGCCACGCGCCCATGCCACGTGAAGACATTTCGACATGGCCGCAGAGCGTGCGTTCGCTGGGCTCGTTCTTTCCGGTAACTGAGTCAACGTGATCAGCGAGGAATTTCTGCGCGGCGGCGACGTCGATTTTTCCTTTGTTTTCCTGCATCAGTTGTTCCCAACGCTTGTGACGGGCATTCGCGCTGAGGCCCGCGTCTTTCAAATCGAAACTGGTTTCTCCCACGGCGAGCTTGGGGTTGATCGGAAAATTTGCACCGACGAAATAGCCGTCAGTCTTGCGATCAAGTGTGACATTTTTCAGCCCCAGCTCGAGGCTTGCGATTTCGTTCTTCTTGGTGTCGGCGATCAACCAATCGTTGGCGTAACCGCCGTTGTTGCCTTCCTGGAAAATTCGGGCGACATCGTCAATCGAAGTGGAATACTGCATGGCTTTTCGCGCGCGGATGAATTCAGGAATTCCCTTGAAATCGTAGCCGGAAAATCCGGTGATGGTGGTTTCGGTGATGACGATGCCGGCGGAATTGATGCCGAAGTCGTCGCCGCTGTGAATCACTCCGGGCAAGCCGTCCATTACAAAGCGATAGCCGTTGGCGGGCTTGATGTCGAAGGCGATCGTCCAGCGCGAACCATCCATGTAGCCGGTCCAGTTGTTGTGAGCGACGACGATTTTGCCGTCTTTGGTGTAGCTGCCGGTGGCGACGAAAGCGCTGCAATGATCCGGAGCCGTGACGGTGGGCAACGAAGCGATCTTGTGATCCTTGTCGTATTGGCCGACGTAGTAGCTCCACTCCATTGCGCCATTGATGACGACGATGTCCCAGACGTCGAGTTTGACGCCCCGAGCGTTGATGCCGTCGACGATGCCCTGCATTTCGTCGCGATATTCCTGCTCGATGTGCGGCCACCACACGTTCTTGGCGGCTTCGCGGAAGAAGTTCCAGTCTTTGCCGTTGTCGTGCGTGAGCTCGAGGAGAAAAACTTTTTGCAGATCAGCGATTTCGGGAGCGAGGAGATAGCCGTGCTGGTAGCCGATTTGTTTCGGCGTGCCGGAGAGGCGAACGACCGTCCAGCCGTTGAGAGGCGGTTTGCGTGAAGAGCCACTAAGCAAAGTTGTGCCTTCACTGGACTGCGATGACGAAAGAGTTCGCGAGAGTGCAAAGCCGGTGGAACAGATCGCTACAACGAGTGCAACAACGGCAAGAATGCGGCGCATGAAGCCTCCAAGCAGTGTCAGAACGTTAGCGTGCGCGAAGGAAATTGGCAAGAAATCGAGCGAAGGGCGATCGACTAAGGCGTTTTCTGCAGAGCGTCGAGATTTTCGCGCGCCAGTTTGTTTTGCGGATCGAGCTGCAAGGCGCGTAGGAAGTGGGCGATGGCTTTTTGATTTTCGCCCAGCTCGGCCAAGGCCGCGCCGAGGTTGGCTTCAGCACCGGAATCTTCCGGCTTCAGCCTGGTCGCTTCCGCAAATTCCTGGGCGGCACGGGCAAATTCGCCCGCGTTGGCCAACGCGATACCCAAGTTGTAGCGCGCGTCGAAATACTCGGGCCGCGCAGCGATAGCGGCGTAAAGATGCTTGACGGCTTGAGGAATTTTGCCCAACGAGAGAAGCGCCGCGCCCAAGGCGTTTTCCACAGTGGCGTCACCTGGGCGAAGGTCGAGCGCGGCTTGATACTGCTGGACTGACTCTTCTAAGGCGCCGCGCGCCTGAAGCATCGCGGCGAGGTTGTAGTGCGCCTCGAAATCCGCAGGGTTGTTTTCAATGTGGTGGCGGGCCAGCCTTTCTTGCAGAACCATGCGAGGGTCGCGCTCCTGAGTAGGCTGAACTTCGGGAAGCACTTGCAACCATAGGTGAGCCATTTCATCCACGGCACGGTTTCCGGCGGTGACGCGCTGCGGCGGATGGTTGGGATTGGCGACGTTGTCGTCGGAATTGTCGTAGCGGTAGCGCATCACGATAGTCGTGCCGCGCGGGAGAGACTCTGGTTGAGCGAGACGGAACACGGCTTGCCAGTTCAGGTCCCAGCGTGGAATGTGAATAAGAGTTTTTTCGGTTCTGTCGGGGAAACGCGCGAGGGCGCGCATCTCGCGGCATAAATAGTGCGCGTGAGGATAGAGTGCGAGCAGATGCACGCTTTCGGGTAGGGTGAATTCGTCGCTGACGATGAAGTTTTTTTCGCCAGCCGGAATATCGAGCGCGCGATCATTTTCGATTTGCAACAGAACCGGAAAGCTTGTGGCGGATTGGTCGGTGAAATAGATTCCGATGGTGGGTTGCACGGATTCCGGTTTTCCGGAAGGCTGCAAATGCGCGTTGAGGACGAGGTCATTGTCGGGATCGAGGCGGAGCGCGAACCCAGGCGGTTCAACAATGGGCGGGCTTCCCGGCTTCCAGAAAAGAAAGTGGCCGTCGGGATCAAAAGACTCGGACTCGAGTTGCAGTTCCATTCCTGCGAAACCGCTGCCCGGAGATTTTTCCTGGCGGCGCGCGGACTGCGTGCGATCCACAAGCAGATTGGCGTGATGGACCAGGCGCTTGTCGCCGGGATGGATCTCGATGGCTTTGACAAAGCGCGATGAGTTGACGGGCGAGCGAAAGATGAAATTCCAATAGACGTCGCTGCCGCTGACGGGAATGGTGAAGGGCGTTTCCGCGTGCAAGACCAAATCCGGCTTACCGAGCTGCCAGCCTGACGTAAATTTCGGAGCGGGCGGAGTTTCAGACGGATTGCCTTCGGGCATACCGACGTCGACCCATTTCTGGAATAGTGCAATGTCCTGCTCCGAGAGATGCGTGTCTTCTGCAAACCTCAGGCCTTCGGCGGACGGGAGCCAGGGCGGCATCAAGCGCTTGCGAGTCACATCAGCGATCTGGCGCGCGTGCGATTTTACGTCGCCGTAGGTGACGAGGGGGAAAGGGCCGGCTTCACCGGCGTGATGGCACGATGAGCATGAGCGGAAGACGAGGGGAGCGATGTCACGCGCGAACGTGACGGGTGGCGATTTCTCTGGCACTGGTTTCGAGCTTTGCGATAAGCCCGCAGAAGCTACAACAAACAGAAAGACGACAGCCAGAATGAGCGCCAACGATGAGAGCGGCGGACGCGGTTCGGCGGCGGTTTGCTTCATTTCAGGTCGGAGATGTAGCAGCCGATGGGGTTGGCGTGGTCGGGAGTAACGGTCTTGCCGCCGAGCGCAGCCGAAATTGCGTCGTCGAGTTCATGTGTGGTTGGAGCAGGGCGTGAGCGGCCGAAATCCGCATACCAGTTGTCGATCCGGCCGTGATAGACCGGCCGGCCGGCGGGATCGAAAACAGCGGCTTCGGGCGTAATTGTGGCTTGAGCGCGTTTGACCAGGGCGTGGCGCGTGTCGCGCAGAGCGGGGATGGAATAGTGGAAATCCTTAAGATGCGCCCTGATTTGCGAGGCCGTTTGCTCGCGATCGGGATAGACGAGCCAAAAGTCGGCCTTGCCTCGGAATTTTTCGCTTAATTTTTGGAGCAAGGGAGCGTAGCGGTTCGAAATGGGGCAATCGGTGCGAACAAAGAGAAGTACGATGACGCGTCTTCCAGAAAGGGCAAACGGATCCGCTGGCTTACCGTCGAGATCTTCGGCCGGCGCAGGTTGGCCGGAGCGGGAATTGGCTGGAAGCCCGACGGCCCCCAGGACAACTCCAACAAAGAGCGCACAATAAAGCATGGAAAAAGGAAGTCGGGCTGGTTTTGCGTGGAACATCCGGGAATTCTCCCGCGCCGGCTATTTTTCATTCTACACTTTTCGTCTGGGTTTACGACGAGGGGGATACCGTCGATTATGAGCAGGAAGAATTCTCTAACCACCAAGTCGTGTGGGTCGACTTGCAGGGATGACCAGACCGGATACGAGGGAGCGAGCAATCAATGGTGGTCTGGGCAAAAAAATGGAGACCTAGAGAAGAATCCACTCTGGCAGGGATTCTCCTCCGGTCTCCTAAGCAGCGTTGTTCCCGAAGACCTGGAGTTTCGGGCTCAAGTCTGCTCACCGTGGATGCAGGATGGAGGAAGTCTTATATTCGGTCAAACGAACTGTTTATCAAGCCCGAATAATCTGGTAAGCTGCGGATAACTAAGAGCTTGCCTGAAGATATCAACCGACGCGGGCATAGCGACGAGGATTCAAAACTGGCGATGACTCCTCAAATTTCTGAACATCGCATCTGTCGCTTCGGCTTGTACGAGGCCGATTTGGATGCCGGAACGCTCAAACGCCACGGAATTCCGGTCAAGCTACAGGAGCAGCCTTTTCGAATTCTTACGTTCCTGCTCGAGCGGCCCGGCAACATTATTAGCCGCGAAGAGTTGTGCAACCGGCTATGGCCTGAGGGCACTTTCGTAGAGTTTGATGGAAGCTTGAACACGGCGCTGATGAAACTGCGCGCCGTCCTAAACGACGATCCGGAAAATCCTCGATTCGTGGAAACCGTACCGAAGAGAGGATACCGGTTTATTGCTCCGGTACATTTCCAAGAGCCTGTAGCCGCGCAGCCTTTAGCCTTGGCCGATGCGGAGCGCGAAGTCCAAGCGCCAGCAGCTGCAGGCGAGGTTCCGCTGGACACCACGATCCAGATCGCGCCTCTGCCAATCGAAGTTCCTAGGTCTCATCGCTTCGTGTGGGCAGTCGGCGTTGCCTTCCTCGCTCTGGCCGCGATCGCCGCGGCGATGATCTGGGGCTATTGGCCGGTCGAGGACGCGCGAGTCCTGAAGATAACGCAGCTGACGCACACGGGCCGCGTGGCTGCTGGGAGCCAAATCGTTTCCGACGGCGCACGCTTATACTTTGTTTCGCGTGAAAATGGGCAATGGACGCTAATGACGACGTCCGTCCATGGTGGAAGCGTGGAGAGGCTTCCGTCACCGTTCGAAAATACGATCATTTTCGACTTGTCGCCGGACCGGACGCAGCTGCTAATCGGTCCTTATGTGCACGAAGACGATCAGATTCCGCTCTGGATCTGGCCTGCACATGGAGGCGTTCCGCACCGTTTAGGCGAAGTGACTGCAAGCGACGCAGCCTGGTCGCCTATCGGCGGCTTGATTGCATTCACACAAGGTAATCGCCTGTTGACTGTTCGCCGCGATGGTTCCTCCGTCGCGGAAATTCACAAGTTCACGGGACGCCCGCACTCTCCCGTGTGGTCAGCGGATGGCACACGGATTCGCTTTACCGTGACGGACTACGACAAGACCACGGACGACATGTGGGAGATTGGCGCGGACGGCAAGAACCTAGGGCACGTTCTGCTCAACTCTACCAATGATTTGCACGATACAACGGGTGCGTGGGCAGACGATGACCGGTATTTTCTCTTTACTGCGGGATCGGATTCTCGCTTGAATGAGGTTGTGGACTCCGTATCGAACGTCTGGGCCACTCGCGACGTTCGCGGCGCATTTTCGCGCAAGCATCCTCCTGCCGAGCTGACCCATGGCCCAGTAGCTTTTCGGAGCGTCACGGGCACGGGCGATTCCCGCCGGTTTTTCGCGCTCGGAACTCATCCCGAATACCAATTGATCCGCATGAATCCGCGAACCAGCCAGAATGAAGTAATCCTGCCCGATGCAGGCGCGACGGATGTGGATGTTACGCCGGATGGCGAATGGCTGGTTTACTCGCTGCGGGAAAACGGCGCGCTCTGGAAGAGCCGGCGCACCGGCAAAGAGCGAATTGAACTCACAGCATCTGCGCCAGGCGCGCTTGCGCCACAGTGGTCTCCGGACGGCGCAGAGGTGCTCTTTACGGGATTTTTTCTTACCAGGCGCCCTCAGCTTTACCTCGTGCCGAGCAATGGCGGTATCCCTCGAGCCTTGCTTGCCGATCCATCGAAAGGCTCGACGCGCTCCGGCGATTGGTCGTCTGACGGCAAACTGATTCTGTTTGATTATTTTGAGGGAGACAGATCGGACCTGCGAGTCCTGGAACGGGCTTCCGGCAAGATTGAAACTCTTCCGGATTCGCAAGGCCTCGTCGAACCCCGATGGTCGCCGGATGGGAAGTTCATTGCCGCTACCAACAGCAAAACTCATGACATTTTGCTGTTTTCCGTGGCGACAAAGAAATGGTCGGTGCTTGCCGAATCCACCAAAGCTCAAGGCATGCGTTGGTCGGCCGACAGTAATTTTGTCTATTACCAGGAGATGGCTGATACGGAGCAAGCGGTCTATCGGGTCCGCCTTGGCCGGGCACTACCAGAAAAGGTCGTGGGCTTCCGAGACTATCTCGGATCGATGGCGTCGCAATGCCATTTCACCGGCGTTGCCCCTGACGGTTCCATTTACGCAACAGTGGATCGCGGCGGTACGGACATTTACGCGCTCGATCTTAAACTCCCCTGAAGAGACGTATATCGCGGCAAGTCGGCAAGTTGAAGTGATTGCTCTACTCCGGCAGCGTTTCCCCCGGCTTCAGTTCGGGTAGCGCCGGAAAGGATTCCGGCGGGAGCCAATTTCTCTCCGGAATTGGTTTCTGCTTGTTTAGTGCGTCCATCATTAAATTGACCGCGTGCCCGGCGCAGGGCGGCATGATCACGGTGGCGCTCAGCAATTTGTCCCGCACCCACGCCTGGCCCGTTTTTACCAGTCCGTCGACGCCAACATACGGAATGCTCATCCAGCGTTCGCGCTCGCCGATGTCACTGACGCCCTGAAAAACTTTGCGGGCGGCAAGCGCCATCAGGTCGTTCTGAGCCGCGACCAGATCCACGCGAATCTTGTTGGCCGCCGTCAACTTCAGCCAGGACGATACGCTTCGAGCGGCGCCTTCCTCGGTCCAATTCCCGCGTAGGCCGCTGATGCGGATGTTCTGCGGTAGAGTCGATTGCAGGCCGAGCGTTCTCTGCTTCGCCGCAAAGTGCTCCGAGGGCCCCTGAATGTACAGCGCGCTTCCGCCACGCGGCAACAAAGCAGCGAATTGTCTGGCCTGGATGCGCCCGATTTCTTCTTGATCGGTTCCCACTGCGAACACCGGGGCTTTGGCAGCTCGCCGAAGCTCCGCAAGATATTCCGGAATATTGATCAGCACACACCAGCCGATTCCGGCGCTACATGCTGTCCTCGCGACCTGCGGCAGGGCGGTACCGCCGACCGGCTCAAAAATTACTGCATCGGGCCGCAGAGATGCATCACCTTGAATCGCGCGGAGAATCTGCGTGCTTTGGGTAATGGTGTCATTGCCGGCGAAGAGTATCTGCAGATCGAGCGGCAGGCCTTCCGCGGCTCGCCTTGCGGCTGCGGCTTGTTCTAGCTGGAAGTCGTTCTCCTCTGTCATTAAAGACAGCAGAATGCGGCGTTTGGTCAACAACTCAACTCTCCAGGTCAGGATGAATTGAATTCACGATCGGCGGCCCATAGAGTACACCCGTGCAGACCAGCATGGGTTGCGGCGGTCTGTCCTGTGTCACAAAGCGTGAACCCTTATCCGTCTAATCACAGAATGAAATTATTATTTCGTGCTTAACCCCACTCGGGCGGCCACGACGGACTTTCGAGAATTCCTTAGGTCCGCACCAAGAAACCGATCTGGGCCAGGCCCAAAAAATGAAGGTATCTCACCTGTCCTTCGTGACAGGTTTTCGCCACGGCACAACCCTGTCTTGCTGTCTCTGAAAGATTCGCGAGGTTCTAAAATGGATTCGAAAAGGCCGTACTTACCTTTTCAGGAGCGGAGCAAGGACGATGAAACGCTTGATCACGTTCGTATTGATTTTCGCAACGTTGTTTGGGGCCACCCTGGTCGCAACGCGAACCGTTTTTGCCGCTCCGCAACGCAAGGGCTCCAGCACGCTCACCGGCGTAGTCCTTGGACCGAACGACAAGCCGGTTGCCCGGGCGGCAATCACCTATCAATCTTCCGCCGGCACCGCGCCTCATGTAGTGCGCACTGACGCGCACGGCCGGTTCACAGTCTCCAAACTTGTCGCCGACAACTATGATCTTCGCGCGTCCGCCAATGGCATCTTTTCCGAGTGGCAAAAGAATGTGACGATTCGTTCAGGCGAAACGCGGAGCCTGACACTTCGGTTGATCTACTCGAAGCAAATGCCCAAGACTGGCAGCATTACGGCTGGGAAGGTCCAGTAATGCCGCCGTTCTAGCCGGGAAAACTCCCCGCCGTTGCGCCGGACTGCGCGGCGGCTCTGGCGCTTGCCTGCCCGGCGATGCGACAATCCCGGCGCCCATGAAGCCGCGCCTTTTCTTTTTTCACCTTGTTTCGGCGACTTTTCTATTTGTTGCGCCCGTTGCTGTCGCGCAAACCTGGCGGCGCCGTCCGAGTCATCCTCCCGAATATACGTTCAAGATCGTCAATACGTTTCCTCACGACTCCAATGCCTTCACCCAGGGCCTCGCGTACCGCGATGGCTTCCTCTATGAGGGAACTGGCCTTAAGGGAGTTTCATCGCTTCGCAAGGTTCGCCTCGAAACAGGCGAAGTCGTCAAACGCATTGGTCTCGCGCCTGACCTCTTCGGCGAAGGCATCACCTTTTATAAGAACGAAATTATCCAGCTGACCTGGCTCTCGCAAACTGGCTTCGTCTACGATTCCACTGACTTCAGCTTGCTTCGCCGCTTTTATTACAAAGGGGAGGGTTGGGGCCTTGCCACGAATGGCGTGCCAGATAGCAACGAGCTGTTCATGAGCGATGGAACGTCGGAGATCCGTGTGCTGGACGCCGAGAGGTTGACCGAAAAGCGCCGCTTCACGGTCCGCGACGGCGACAAGCCCATCGATCAACTCAATGAGCTCGAGTACGTAGAGGGAGAAATCTTCGCGAACGTCTGGCAAACCGATCGCATTGCCCGCATTTCGCCACAGAGCGGCAAAGTTCTAGGCTGGATTAATCTCAAGGGTTTGCTCAGCCCGATGTACCGCCTTGACGGCGGGGCGGTCCTCAACGGCATCGCTTACGATCCGCTTCGCAAGCGTCTTTTCGTCACGGGGAAATTTTGGCCCACCATTTTCGAAATTCGTATCATCCCAGCAACGCGCAAATAGTGTCTTGGGACAAACAGCGCACTTTTCCCTTTAGCTGAAAAAGATGGACGCCGGAAAGGATGCGACGTATTCTTCGGCGCATGACTCTCTCCGCACGCAACCGTCTCGAAGGCAAGATTGTCGAGCTTCAACTCGGCGGGGTGATGGCCCATGTGGTAGTTCGCGTCGGCGACAATCTCATCGAAAGCGTCATCACCAAGCGCAGTGCCGATGAAATGCAGCTCAAGGTGGGTGACACAGTGTCCGCCATCATCAAATCAACCGAAGTCATGCTGGAAAAGAAGTAGCCGGCTGCTCCAGCTGTTCCGCTTGAATGGAGGGCACTATATTGACTCGAGTCGGATGCGCCGGACTATTCGCGCTCGTGCTTACCTCGCTTCTTGCCGCGCAAACTTCGCCGGGGACTGCCACGCTCAAAATTGGCGGAGCGGTCTCTTCTCCCCTGACTTTGACTGCCGCTGACTTGAAGGGCTTGACGCGTACAACCCTTCACGTCACGAACGCGCATGAAAAAAAGGAAGAAACTTATGAAGGAGTTCTTCTGGAATCTTTGCTGCAGAAGGCCGGCGCACTTCACGGGGAACAGCTTCGTGGCCAGCTGATGACCAGCTACGTTGTGGCGGAGGCGGAAGACGGCTATGGCGTGGTCTTTGCTCTGGCCGAGCTCGACTCCGGATTTCTCGACTCGCAGGTTCTTGTAGCCGACACGATGGATGGAGTTCCACTCGGCCCCAAACTTGGGCCATTCCGCCTGGTTGCTCCGCACGAAAAGCGCCCGGCTCGCTGGGTTCGCATGTTGAAGACAATCACCGTCGTCACGCCGCCGCACTGATCGGCGTCTGGGTCAAAAATTCAGCTTTAACGCTAGCTGGATCACGCGTGGATCACCCGCCGATGTAATCGTCCCGAAAGCGGCGCTGCCAAAAATGACGTTCGGCGCATTCAGCGGAGGCGTATTGGTTAGGTTGAAAATTTCGGTGCGGAGATCCAGCGAGTAACGTTCTGTGATGTTGGTGCGTTTGATGAACGCCAGATCCGCGTCCTGGTAGCCCGGACCGCGCACCGGGTTGCGCGAGCAGCTGCCCAGTGTAAATTGCGGCGCAATGGCGAACGCTGCTGCATTGAAGTACGCCGCGGTTGTCGGGTGGTCCGGGGTCGGGTCGCCCACGCAATTTGGCCGTTGCGTTCCGAATCCCGCGAACGCATTGAAATTGGTCGTCTGCGTGAGCGCCAGCGGAATGCCAGACTCAATCGTCGCAATGCCGGAGATCTGCCAGCCGTTGGTGAATTTTCCCAGGACGCCTGACGGATGGAGTTTGTGCCCCGGCCCGATCGGCAGTTCGTAGACCCAGCTCGCCACAAAATAGTTGGGAATGTCTCCGTTCGAAACATCCTGCTCCAGCCGCCGGTTGAAACTGTCCGCCACCGGAAAGTTCGCGATCGGTCCCGTGAAAATAGAAGCGTCAAAAACCGACGAGGCGTCGTCAATTAATCTCGATCGCGTATAGCTGAACAAAAATGTCAGCCCACGCGAAAATCGTTTTTCCAGCTTGGCCTGCACGGCGTGATAGTCCGAGTTGCCCACGTTGTTCCGGAAGAGCGTCACGTTCGTGAACCGAGGAAACGGCTTCAAGAGCTGCGCCTCGGAAATCGCCGGCCCTCCAAGCGAAGACGAGGGCGGCAGCTGTCCGAAAAATGGATTCGCCACAGTCTGCGTCAACGCGCTTCCCAGCGCCAATTGATCCACCGTCAACTGGTTTAAGTTGACGTCGGGAACTCCGAGATGCGTCGCTTTCGATCCCACGTAGGCCACTTCAAACGACATCGAAGGCGAAATCTCTCGCTGCACCGCCAAGTTCCATTGCTGGATGTATCCTGACCCCAATTTGCGGTCCACTGAAAAGACTCCCTGCCCCAACCCGGCGTCGGGCGTCGGATCCACTGGCTGAACCGACGGCCCGTTCGACAAGACAAACGCTGGAGTCTTGTTATCCAGCGTCGCCTGGCTCACGGTCTGGACAAATGGGAACTGCGGGATCGTGAACGGCGTCGTAATGCCCGCTTGGTCGAAGAAAGTCAACCCATAGCCCGACCGCGCCACAGTTTTTTTCGTCAAGAGATAGGAAATTCCGACTCGCGGTCCAAAATTTTTCCAATGTAGCTGTCTTGCGGAATGCGGAAAGCCGTCTTGCCCCAGGTATTGCAGCTCCTGCGTCTGCAAATTGAACACTGCTCCCCGGTCGTTCGCTTCAGCGGATGGAAAATTCAGCGTGTACCGCGTCCCGATGTTCATCGTCAGACGGTCCGTTACTTTCCAATCGTCCTGCACGAACCATTCCTGAAACCACGCGCGCGGTTGCAACACCTCCTGCTGAATATCAATCGAGAATTGCTGGACCTGCCCGAGCAAGAAGCTGGCCAGCGGGTTGCCCGTTCCTGTCACGCCGCTCAAATTCGCGAACAACGTGCTAAACGTGAAGGATCCCGTCGGCGACGGCGGCTGCAAGACATCCAGGCGTGAAATTCGGTTGTCGAGCCCGAACTTGATTGTATGTCGTCCGTGCTGCCACGAAGCTGTGTCCGCAATCTCGGTTACGTCCGTTCGAAACGATGAATCGGTATTCGCCGGCGGCCCCAATTGCTGGAAGCCCGAAATCAGAAACGTCGGGAATTCGTCGTTGTATGCGCCGTTAGACGGAATTCCTGGTAGGTCCAGGCTTTGCGATGGCGGGCTCGAGAGCAGCAGCGCCGCGCGCTCTACGTGCCTCCGCGTGTAACCGAATAGCACTTCGTTCATCAGCGTGGGAGAAAACGTGTGCTGGTAATTCCCGACCACCGATTGCGCCAGCGTATCCTGGGGACCTGTCGCCAGTGAACCTGTGGCGACGTTGCCACCTCCGTTCGCAAACGCCGTGACCGGCGACGTGAAATCCTTGAAGAACGAATAGCGTCCGAAGACCTGGTCGCGGCTGGAAAACCGGTGATCGAGTCGAATGTCGAACTGGTCCTGATTGTCCGGCTCGTTCGCAATCCGGCGGTAATTGTTCGCCTGCGCGCTGTTTGTTGGCAGCGGATAAAAAGACAGCAAATTTGCAGCCACCGCATCGAACGTATTCGGCGGAATCACGTTGCCCGCATAAGCCAGGTGGTCCGACGGCCGAAAAATCATATTCTGTCGCACCTGGATCGCGTTGCCGCCGGTGTCCGTCGTCATGATCGGGTTGTTCGGATTGCCTTGCGCGTTGGTAGGATTCGTCGTCACCGCGTTGTTGTTATTGGGATCGCGAAACAACGGCAAGCCGAGCAGTTTGGAAAAATCTCCGCTGTTGCGCTCGTCCAGTGTCGGTACCGTCGAGGTCACCACTCGTCCGATCAGTTGCCGGGTTCCCTGGTAGTCCACGAAAAAGAATGTCTTTTCCCGGATGATCGGCCCACCGGCCACAAAGCCGAACTGGTTCCTGCGAAACTCCGGCTTGCTGGGATTCGCCGCCGTAGCCGGCGCGAACAGGTTGCGTGCGTTCAATTTTTCATTGCGCAAAAATTCGAATACCGACCCGTGATACTCGTTCGTTCCTGATTTTGTCGTCAGGTTGATCACGCCGCCGTTAAACCGCCCAAACTGCGCCGGCGCCGAATTCGTTTCCACGTTGAACTCCTGAATCGCATCAACGATGGGAAAGAATGCCACCTGGCCGGGCTCCGGCTGCAGGACTCCAATGCCATCGTATTGATATTCATTCGTTCGTGGGCGGCTGCCGCTTAGACGCGGCAAGGACGAACCGGGCGGCACCGCCACGCCCGGCGCCAGCGCAATCAAATTAATGAACGTCCGGCCATTCAGCGGCAGCGAAGGAATCTCCTTCACATCAATCGTCTGCCCCAGCGTCGCCGACTCGGTCTTCAGCGGAGAGGCGTCCCCTTCCACCCTCACCACTTCACTCACCTGGCCTACTTCGAGCTGGAAGTCCACGCGCGCCGTGTTTCCGGTGGTTACCACAATTCCGTCGCGAAGCAGCTTCCTGAAACCGGCCGCCTCCGCGCTCACCGAATATCGTCCTGGTTTCAGTCCCGCGAAGCTGTAAACTCCTCCGTCCGTCGTAAGCGTCTGGTGGCCCTCGCCAGTATCCTTCCGCGTCAGCGTCATTTTCGCCCCAGAGACCAAGCCCCCCGACGAATCGCGCACCTCTCCCGTGAGATCACCACTGCCCGCTTGCCCTCGGGATCGGGCGGCACCTGAAAGCAACAAGACCAAGATGAGCACAGCGCCGATGACGCGTGACCGCATGAAAGGAACCGCCCTGGATGGAATAGCCGGAGACGCTAGGGCCCACTCACCCCGTACGCTGCCCCGGTGTAACTGATTTAAAGCGGACTATTTCTATAAGTCAAATCGTATAAAACCGTTAGTTTCGTGTACGCTTTTAGGCGTTTGCCCATGCTCTGCCGCGATGGAGCAGGCTTCTCCTGCTGCCAGCCTTGTGGTAATCGTCTCTTATCGGTTTTTGTTCGAATCAGGCGCTATGGCCCCCGGCAACCAAACCAATCTTCGCGAGTTCAAGGTCTACGACGACTCGCGTCATCCGGCCGACTGGACGTCGCTCGTCCGGCCAACGCAATGCGCGGTCTTTCTGAAAGAGGTCAAAACCGCCAATCCCTTGGCCCTCGATGGGTCCGAAGTCGAACACATCCGCGATTGTACTTTTTTTCTTTTCGATCACCTCGACCACGCCCGGGTGTTTTGTGAAACCCAGGTGCGACAATTTCCTCACATGTGCTGCGACATTTTCGACCACGCAGGCAAAGCTAAACCTCCGATGCTGGTCATCATGCATCCCACAGCGGCGGCAAAGGACGAACTCAGCCCACTCTGGGTCAAGCGCCGCAAAATCATCGCCGCGGCGTCGCTTGTCGCTGCGGTCATTCTGTTTGCCGCTGATTGGCATTCCGAATTCGAACTCTTATGGCCTTCCATTCTCGCCGTTAACCTTTTCCTGCTGGGCTTACGCTTTCTTTACTGGAACGCCGCCAGCTCCGAGCGCGCGCGCACACGCGCCGCGCGGGTGGCCGAACATCTCCGCCGCGAACAAGGCGAACTCCCGCCTGGCCGTCCGAACGATCCGCTCTGAGCGGCGCCTCTCTGTTGGGCGCGTTACACTCTCCTCCAAGTAGATGCGACGCCTCACCCTCATCTTTTTCTACGCCGCCACGTTGCTGGGCGCCGTCGGCCTCTTTTTGCTTGTTCGCTCCGCTGGCCTTAATCTCTCGCCTGCTGCGAATCGTTCTGGAATCATCCATGGTCCGGCCGCGGCAAGCGAGACGTCAGCATCGGAAACGCCTAATCTTTTTCCGCAGGTCCTTATTGCGCTCGCTGTGATCGTCATTGCTGCGCGCCTTCTCAGTGCACTTTTTCGTTGGCTCCATCAGCCGCAGGTCATGGGGGAAGTCGTCGCCGGCCTGCTGCTCGGACCTTCTTTTTTCGGTTGGCTCGCCCCGCAAACTTCTGCGCAACTTCTACCTGGCGCTATCGCGCCCTATCTCGCCGTCATCGCTCAGGTCGGAATCGTCCTCTTCATGTTTCTCGTCGGCCTTGAGCTCGACACCGGCTTACTGCGGCAGCGCACTCGCGCTTCCATTGCTATTTCTCATGCCAGCATCGTCGCGCCGTTTCTCCTGGGAGCTGGGCTCGCGCTTTGGCTTTACCCTCGCTTCTCGAGTGGCGGCGTTGCGTTCACTCCTTTTGCTCTCTTTATCGGCGTAGCCATGTCCGTCACCGCGTTTCCCGTGCTCGCGCGCATCCTCACCGACACGAACCTGCAGAAAACTCGCCTCGGAGTCCTCGCTCTCGCTTGTGCCGCAGTGGACGATGTCACCGCGTGGTGCCTCCTCGCGCTCGTGGTTGGAGTGGCCCACGCCGAACCAGGCCGAATCGTGTTCACCATCGTTGCGGCGATTGTCTTCGCAGCTTTCATGCTCTTGTTTGTCAGAAGAGCAGCCCTATGGCTCGTCCGCCGTCAAACGCTCATTGGAAAAACCACTCAGACGATGTTCGCGGCGGTTTGCGTCGCGTTGCTGGTTTCGGCGCTGGTCACCGAGCGAGTCGGCATTCACGCACTTTTCGGCGCTTTCCTTCTCGGGGCGATTATTCCTCACGACTCGCTGCTTGCCCGCGACATCCGCGAGAAATGCGAAGATCTCGTCACCGTACTCTTCCTTCCGGTATTTTTCGCCTTCACAGGAATGCGCACTCAGATCGGCCTGCTGCACACTTCCGCCGACTGGCTCGTCTGCGCCGTCATCATTGTCGTCGCCACGCTCGGCAAAGTAGGCGGTAGCTTCGTCGCCGCCCGCCTCACCGGGTCCGACGCCAGTGAAGCTGCCGCGCTCGGCATCCTCATGAATACCCGCGGCCTCATGGAACTCGTCGTCCTCAATATCGGCCTCGACCTCGGCATCCTCTCTCCGACCCTGTTCGCCATGTTCGTCCTCATGGCCCTCGCCACCACCCTGGCCACCTCGCCCGCTCTGCACTCGTTGTCTCGCAGAAGTCGCGGCAGCGTGCCAGCGCAAACCTCCACCTGACGCGAAACTTCCCCAGAGTTCCGGTGTCTATGTCCATTACCGGACGCAAAAATCCCGAGGAGGGCCCTGCAAGTTTTTCTGGGCCGCCCGTTCTAACTGTGGGCGAGGTGCCCCTATGAAATTTCCAACCTTGGCTGCAACCGCTCTTCTGCTTCCGTTGGTGTCGGCAGGATGTTCGGCTGGGCCCGGTACCGGAGTTTCGCCGCAAACGGCACTCGCTGCCGACACGCGGCCAAAGAAGACGCTGCGGGCTTTCAAGTCCGAACAGGAGCTGCAGGCCTACCTTCGCAAACTGGTCGAAGAGCGAAAGCGCAAGCAGCCGAGCGTCATGTATGGGGACGGCGCCGCCGCGGGCGTGTCCGACGCCATGTCCGTCTCGCCGATGGTCACTAAGTCCGAGGTTGCCTCCGAAAAATTGGAGTCCATCACCAATACCCAGCACGCCGGTGTGGACGAAGGCGGCATCGTCAAACTCCACGGCCGCCACCTTGTCATCCTGCGCCGCGGCCGTTTGTTCACCGTCTCCATGGCCGGCAGCAGCCTAGAGCCTATCTCCAGCGTCGACGCTTTCTCGCCTGACATCGATCCCCAATACACCTGGTACGACGAAATGCTGATCTCCGGCGACACCATCGTCGTCATCGGCTACAGCTACGAGCGCGGTGGAACGGAAGCCAATCTATTCCATATCAATTCCGCTGGCGAGCTCGCTTATCAATCCACTTATCAGCTCCGCTCCAACGACTACTATTCCTCGCGCAACTACGCCAGCCGGCTCATCGGCACTAAGCTCATTTTCTACTCTCCTCTCTATCTCGGTTGGGGAGGCGATCCGCTCGCGAGCCTTCCCGCTGTTCGCAAATGGCATAAAGGTGCAGAGCCCGGTGATTTCCGCCGCATCGTTTCCGCTACCGACATCTATCGCGGCGACGTTCTCAACTCCGATGAGGAAACCGCCCTGCACACCGTTACCTCTTGCGATCTAGCGCGCGGCGATTTCGACTGCAAAGCCACGTCTGTAGTAGGTCCATTCGGTCGCGTCTTCTACGTCTCTCCGAATTCCGTTTACGTGTGGGCCACCGATTGGGCCTATTCCTATCCCATGCATGAAAAGCTCCGGCCGAAGGCGCAATCCATCCTCTACCGCATGCCGCTCGATGGCTCGGCGCCTAGCGCGCTCCGCGTCTCCGGCAGCCCAGTCGACCAATTCTCTTTCCTCGAAACCGAAAAGGGACAGCTCAACGTGCTTGTCCGCTCCGACGGAGCGGGCGATGGCATGTGGCGAGGCGAAGTGGCGCAGGGCGACGTCGCGCTGATGCGCATTGCTCTCAGCAGTTTCTCGGACGGAACCTCAATCGTGCCTGCCTTTGCATATCTGCCTCTTTCCAACCTTACGGGCTACACCTTTCAGAATCGTTTCGTCGGCGATTACCTTCTCTATGGCGCTGGCAGCGGATGGGGCTATCCACAAAAAACTTCGCATTCTCCGCTTCATCTCGTGCGCTGGACCGACGGCGCCAGCTTCGAACTCTCACTGGCCCACGGAACCGATCGGATTGAACAAATGGGGCAAGACGCAGTCGTCGTCGGAACGGACGGCAAGAACCTGCATTTCACTTCGGTGCATCTCGGCGGCGGGCCATGGATCGCCGATAGCTACATCCGCGAAAACGCGTCACAGGGCGAGCTCCGCAGCCAGGGTTTCTTTTATAAACCCAGCGCGGAAGACTCCGGCACTTTGGGGCTGCCTGTTAGTTATCCCGCCCGGCCCGGTTACCGCCACCTCTTCGAATCGTCCGCCGCCATCCTCTTCCTGCACAACGCCGGTGGCCATCTCTCCGAAGTCGGAGAGCTTGCATCGCGGCCCGATCTCGCCGTCAACGATCACTGCCGCGCTTCCTGCGTGGATTGGTACGGCAATGCGCGCCCCCTGTTCATGCGCGGCCGCATCATCGCCCTGCTAGGCTACGAACTCGTCGAGGGCCAACTCGAGGGCGACCGCGTGTCCGAACTCCGTAGAGTAAACTTCGCCCCAAACTCCTTCAAATCCGCGGCCGCCGCTACATCATCGAAGTAGTGACGAACAATAGGGTGCCGGACTTTGCGGCTTAAGGGTGCAGATCCCCTCTCCTGTTGTGCGCTCAAAATTCTCGTGTGAGGCGTCTGCCACGGAGGCTTCGGCCGTCAAACTCGGCAAACGCTGCAAACTCTTCGACTTAGGAATCACCGGCAGCCATCAGTTACAATAAAAACTGCGCCATGGAACTGACCAAACAACAAGCCCTCGAAATGCTCGAATCCGATGACCTGATCGGCATCGGCATGGAGGCACACCAGCTCCGCCTCAAGAAGAACGATCCGCGCATCGCCACCTACCAGATCGATCGCAACATCAACTACACCAATTTCTGCACCGAGTATTGCTCCTTCTGCGCGTTCTATCGCCCCATCGGCGCCAAGGACGGCTACATCCTCCCCTTCGAGGAAATCTTCCGCAAAATCGAGGAGATGCTGGAGCTGGGCGGCAACGGCGTACTGCTCCAGGGCGGCCTGCATCCCGATTTGCAAATCGGCTACTACGAAAATCTTCTCCGTTCCATCAAAGAGAAATTCCCCACGGTCCATCTGCACTGTTTTTCCGCGCCGGAAATTCTCTGCATCGCCGAAGTTAGCGAACTCTCCGTCGAAGACACCATCCGCCGCCTGATGGACGCCGGCCTCGCCTCGATTCCCGGCGGTGGCGCCGAAATTCTCGACGACGAAATTCGCAGCAAGATCGCGCGCCTAAAATGCACCAGCGACGACTGGGAACTTGTCCATCGCACAGCTCACAAGCTCGGCCTGCGCACCACCGCGACCATGATGTTCGGCTGCGGCGAGGAACTGCGGCATCGCGTCAATCACTTCGACCGCATTCGCAATATTCAGGAAGACACTGGCGGCTTCACCGCCTTCATCCCGTGGATTTTCGCTTCGGACAACACGCCGCTCGGCAAAAAAGTGCAGGAAACCACTGCGGTCGATTACTTGAAGACACTGGCCGTCAGCCGCCTCTATCTCGACAACATTGACCACGTCCAGTCGAGCTGGCTCACGCCGGGCATCAAGGTCTGCCAGGTCGGCCTGCAGTTCGGCGCCGACGACGTCGGCAGCATCCTCATCGAAGAAAACGTCGTGTACGCCGCCGGCGTCCGCAACCGCACCAACGAATCCGAACTCCGCCGCGTCATCTCCGACGCCGGCTTCATCCCCGCCCAGCGCGACACCTTGTACAGATCGTACGCGCTGAAGTAAAAAGGAAGCCCCGCCAAAGATCCTGAGAAAGCACCACTCTGGCAGAAAGCAAAAGCATGCTCCACAAAATCAAGCCGTTTCTGTGGTACGACACGCAAGCCGAAGAAGCCGCCAAGTTTTACTGCTCCATCTTCAAGAACGCAAAGCTCCTCAACGTCGAGCGCTATCCCGAGGGCTCTCCCGGCGGCATGGCTGGCTCGGTAATGATCGTCAGCTTCGAGCTTGAAGGGATTGAATTCGTCGCGCTTAATGCCGGGCCCACTTTCAAGTTCACCGAGGCGATTTCCTTCGTGGTCAGCACCGAAACGCAGGAAGAAACCGACTATTACTGGAACAAGCTGACGGCCGACGGAGGACAGGAATCGGCATGCGGCTGGCTCAAAGACAAATTCGGCCTCAGCTGGCAGATCACGCCGAAGCGGCTCATCGATCTGCTCTCTAGTAAAGACAAGGCGACGGCGACTCGCGCCATGCAATCCATGATGACCATGCGCAAAATCGACATCGCCACGATCGAGCGTGCCGCGAAGGGATAGAAAGTTTCAGCCTTTTTTTGGCGAGGGTTTAAGAAGAATCTCAACTTCGATGCCGTCGGGAAGATTGATGTCCTCGAGAGGATAGAGCACGCCGCTGCGAAACCGCGCGCGCACCTTGATTGGAGGATTTGAAACGGGAGACGGATTTCGAGTTTCGTTTTTCGAATTTCGATTCTCACCGCCGCCGGAAACTTCGTCCATGGCTTCGTTGGCCAGCGCGTCCGCTTCGCGGTTCTGTTCGCGGTAGACGTGGTTGATGCGGAACGACGCAAACGATTGCGACATTTTTTTGGCGCGCTCGAAGAGCGGCTGCAGATCCGGGCTCTTCACTTTGTACTGACCGCGCATCTGTTTCACCATTAGTTCGGAGTCGCTCTCGATGTGCAGCGCGCGAATGTTGTTTGACTGCGCGTAGTCCAGTGCCGCAATTAATCCGTAGTATTCGGCGACATTGTTGGTCGTTCTGCCGATGTACTTCTTCAGGCGAGCCACGATTTCGCCGCGCGGATTCCGGATCACCACGCCGTAAGCGGCGGGCCCAGGGTTGCCGCGCGATCCGCCATCAATGTTCGCTCGCCACGCCGCCGGCGCCGCGGGCTTTGTTTCCGGCTCGTGATCGCCGAACAATCTCGCGCCGTGATGGGCTGGAGTTTTGCGGATCATCACGAAGCAGACGCTGCGTTTGGAGTGATCACCGGAGCGAACTCCGCTGCGTAGAGAATGCGGCCGCAGTTTTCGCAGAAGTGCAGATCCTGGTTTTCGAAACGGTGCAGCTCCTGAAAGGTGTGCGGCAGGATGCGCATCCCGCAGCCGTAGCACTGTTCATGCGCGGCTTCGGCGAGCGCGATGCCGTGATGGCGTTTCGCGAGCCGCGCATAGCGATCGAGAATTTCTTCCGGAATTTGCGCGGTGAGTTTCTCGCGCCCGGAAATATCCGCGAGCATTTTGCGATTGGTTTCGCGCGCGCGATTTTCAATTTCTTTGCGGTCAGCGGCGACAGATTGTTCCGCGTCTTTGAGCGCGCCTTCCCGCACTTTGACAAGTTTTTCCGCTTCTTCGACGGCCATCATCTGTTCTAGCTGCGCGTCTTCGCCTTTAGCAGTTTCCGCCTCGGCGTTGGCGATCTCATGCTGCAGCGCTTTGTACGCTTCGTTGGTTTTTACGGCAGAGCTCTGCGAACGAAACTTCTGCGCTTTGTCTCGCCACTGAGCAACGTCGAGTTCAGCTTTCTTGCGGGCAGTGAGAGCTTGCGTGTGAGCTTCTTTCCCTGCCGCAAGTGCAGTTCGCGCACCAGTGAGTTTGCCATCGAGTTCTCGGATGCGCTTGGGAGCGGCTTCGAGTTCAGCGCGGAATGCTGCGATTTCCTGATCCGTCTTTTGCAGTTGCAGCAGGAGAGAAATGGCGGGATGCACAGAGAAAGTCTAGCAAGGAAAGAAGCGAAGGCCAAAAGTGACGCCAAGAAGGCCACCGAAAAGGGAGCAATAAATGATGCCTTGACTATCTACAATAAGAAGTGTAGATAGTCTTGGTATGGGGAAACCGAGTGATCTGGTGCAAGGGACGCTGGACCTGTTGATTTTGAAGACGATTTCGCTGGAGCCGAAGCACGGCTGGGCGATCGCGAAGCGCATTCAGCAGGTTTCGGGAGAAGTACTGCAGGTGCTGCAGGGCTCGTTGTATCCGGCGCTGCACCGATTGGAGCAGCGCGGGTGGATCAAAGCGAAGTGGAAAGAGTCGGAGACGGGAAGGAGGGCGAAGTTTTATTCACTGACGGCTACGGGGCGCGCACAGCTAGAGAAAGAAGCGGAAAACTGGAGCCGATTGTCGGCCGCGATCAATTTGGTGGTGGAAACGTCCTAGGAGTGATTCCGCATGGATCGGGCTAGGCGAATCTGGATGAGAGTGCAGAGTTTGTTGCGCAGGCGCGAGAATACGCGACGGCTGAACGATGAGATTGCGTTCCATCTGGAACAGCAGATTGCGGAGAACGTTGCGGCGGGGATGAGCCAGGAACAGGCGCGGCGGGCTGCGCTGCGAACGTTTGGGAATCCAGATGCAGTCAAGGAAGAAACGCAGGACACCTGGGGCTGGACCCGGCTGGAACAAGTCACGCGAGACTTGAGAAACGGAGTGCGCTCGCTTTGGCGAACACCGCGGTTTGCACTGGCAGCGGTGTTTGTGATGGCGCTTGGAATCGGAGCGACAACGGCGATGTTCGCCGTGGTGCGATCCGTTCTGCTGGAGCCGCTGCCGTTCAAAGAGCCTGCCCGCTTGTTGCGTCTCTACGAATACTTTGATGAAAAATTCAGGTTCAACGCGTCGGCTGCGGGAGTTTTCGCCGAGTGGAAAAGACAGAGCACACACTTTTCTGACCTGGCCATTTTTACCTTCGAGACGTCGTACAACCTTTCAGAAACCGGCGGACAGCTTCCAGAGAAAATAGGCGGCGCGGAATGTTCGGCGAGTCTGTTCACAACGCTCGGCGCGCAGCCTGCTCTGGGTCGAACGTTCACAACGGAGGAGGATCGACCACAGGCGAATGGAACCGTTGTTTTGAGCTGGGGACTGTGGAAGAGACGATTTGGAGGAAACGCTTCGATCCTGGGGCAAACCATACGGCTAGATGCGAAACCGTACACGGTCGTCGGCGTGATGCCCGCCTGGTTTGCGTATCCCGAACAGAGCGCACAGCTGTGGACTCCGATTTACCACGAAGAAGCGGCCGATTATATGCAGGCTCTGGACACCCACGACTTCGCGGCAATCGGACGGCTAAAGCCCGGAGCCACCGAGAGGGAGGCGAGGGCAGAGCTCGCGGTGATCACCAAACGGATTCACGATGAGCACCAGAACAATCCTTTTGTAAGCAAAGGGGCTGATACCCGCCGGTTGATCGAGGACGTAGTCGGAGACGTGAAGACGCCACTCTACGTCCTGCTAGCGGCGACGAGCTGTTTTCTTTTGATTGCTTGCTTAAATGTAGCGAGCCTTTTGGTGGCGAGAGAAGCCACACGGCGGAGGGAGTTGGCAATTCGGACGGCGCTGGGCGGCAGCCGTTGGCGGCTTCTGGCTGAACATTTGGCGGAGAGTTTTGTGCTGGTGGCTGCGAGCGGCGCCGCGGGGCTATTGATTGCTTTTCTAGTGGTGCAGTGGTTCGTAAGAGCGCGGCCGGACGTAAGTCGAGTCGAAGGTATTCACATCGATGGGTGGGTGGCGGCGTTTGCGGCCGGTCTTGTATTCGTGTGCGCAATTTTCTCCGGAATGATGTCCACCCTATCCAACAAAGACATGCAGGCTCTTTCCGCGCTACAAGAATCGTCGCGTTCCCACAGTGGAGGGCAATCGCGCGCGCGGTTGCGCACGTGGCTGCTCTCGCTGGAAGTGGGACTGACCGTTGTGTTGCTGGTCGGAGCGGGTTTGTTGCTGAAGAGCTATCAGCGGCTACGCACGACAGATTTGGGATGCATCACCCAGAACGTGTTGACGATGCATCTCAGCTTGCCGGAGGCGGCATACAAGGAATCAATCCAGCGCGTGAGCTTTTACGAGGCCTTACTGGAGCGCGTGCGTTCTTTGCCGGGAGTTGACGCCGCAGCGTTCACACGATTGGTTCCTGGGGAGGGTTATGGCGGAGACAGCGGATTTGCGATCGCGGAGCATCCGGCGCTGCCACAAGGACAATACAACCTGGGAATCGTGCGGTGGGTTGATCCGGGATACTTTGCCGCGCTGGGAATCCCGCTGGTGCGAGGGCAAAATTTTGACGCGAACCAGCGACTGGACAAGGCAGACGAGGTTATCGTCAGCGAAGAACTGGTCAGCCAACACTTTCCGGGAGAGGATCCGCTGGGTAAACATCTACTGACCATCAAGCGATCCTTCCGAATTGTCGGGGTCGTCGGAGACACACGCCATCGTACGGCGCAGACACCACGGCCGATGATGTATTTTCCACTTTTCGCTTCCATTTATGACGGCGTTCCGCCCAACGGAACTCTTGCTGTTCGGTCGAATCAGGACGTGACAGCACTCGCTCTACCCGTACAGAGAATCGTTCAGCAGCTCGATCCTGAACTGGCGGTTTCTGATGTTCTGACCATGGATCAGATCATCGGGAAATCGACGCTGAATGCGAATTTCGACGCGGCATTGATGCTCGGCTTCGCGGTGATGTCGCTAGTGCTGGCCGCTGCGGGATTGTTTGGAGTGCTGTCGTACGTGGCGACGCAGCGAACAACCGAAATCGGCGTGCGTATCGCGCTGGGAGCGCAGCGCGGCGAAGTGCTGCGGCTGATGGTGTGGGACGGGCTGCGGCCTGCCGCGGTGGGATTGCTGCTGGGGTTGGCGGCGTCGGTAGCGGTTACGCGTGTGATTCGGGATTTGCTTTATGGAGTGAAGCCGCTCGACGGGAGCGTTTTTGTCGTGGTGACGATTTTGTTGCTAACGGTGGCGGGAGCGGCGTGCGCGTTTCCGGCGCTACGCGCTTCGCGGATGGATCCTGTGCAGGCACTAAGGAACGAATAAGAGGCAGACATGGCCGGCCCAAGAGAGATTCCTCGACTGCGCAGGCCGACATCCGCTGCGCGGATGAAGAGCGGAGTCGGCATGCTCCGCTCGGAATGACGAGTCAGGTTACGAATGGGCTTCGCGGCGAGTGATGGTGAAGTCGAGCAGGTAACCGATTCCGATAGAAAGCGGAATTAAGCCAAAGGCCGCGGCGGTCCAGGTATCCGGCTCATGCTCGATGCCAGCGATAACACCGAAGGTCGCCATATAGCCGATGGCACCGCAGATCAGAAGAATAGCGTTCTTGCGGGAACGCGCTGCGGGAGGAACCGGCTCTTCAAATGGAACCGCTACGCCGCGAGCGATCGCAGCCATGCGCTCATCGGTTTTCAACCTTTTCACGCGGAAGTAGGTGTACATCGCCGCCATGGGTATGCCTAACGAAAGAATCACTGCCACCAAACCGATAAAGCCGCCACTCACTTCGCCCATAAATGCTCTCCTTGGCTCAAATTTCAGGAGCCTGACAATTTCATGTCCCAGGGGGTCAGTCGCGGCATCAAAATCCGGGTCCGCTTGATGCGAAACCGCCGCTCTGTGGATAGGAACGAGGCGGGTTAGAAAAAAGTTCCGGGAAAATGAGTTTCTGGCAAGCCTCCATCACGGATGTACAATCTTTGGCGTTTTGGATCCGTGAAGGGATTTCGCTATTCCTTCGCAAGCGCGCCGACGGAGCGGCCCTGAACCATGAAAAAGAGAATGTTTCTGAAGCTGGCCGGAACGGTTGGAGCAGAATCGATTCTGTTGCCATTGTTAAGACTGGGAGCGAAGAGCAAGGTGCCAGACAAACTGAGGAACTGGGCGGGAAACGTCGAGTACAGCACAGAGAATTTGCACGCGGCGAAATCCGTCGCGGAGGTGAAGGAGTATGTCAAGAAAACGAGCAAGTTGAAGATGCTCGGGACGCGGCACTGTTTCAACGCGATTGCGGATAGCAAGGATGGGTTTTTGTCGCTGACGGAGATGCACGACGAGCCCGTGCTCGGCGAGTCGGAAAAGACTGTGACGGTGGACGCCAACATGACGTACGGGCAGCTGGCGCCGTGGCTGCAGGAGAAGGGATATGCGCTGCATAACCTGGCCTCGCTGCCGCATATTTCGGTGGCAGGTGCAGCCAGCACGGCGACACACGGATCAGGGGAGAAGAACGGCAATTTGTCGACGGCGGTTCGCGGATTAGAGATCGTAAAAGCGAATGGCGAGGTGGTACAGCTCTCGCGCAAGAAGGACGGTGAGACGTTTCGAGGCGCCGTTGTGGGACTGGGTGCACTGGGAGCGATTACAAAAGTCACGCTCGAGATTCAACCGACTTTTTCGGTGCAGCAATACGTTTACGAAAGCATGCCGCTGGAGGCGGCAACCGCACATTTCGACGGAATCCAAGGGGTTGGTTATAGCGTGAGCTTCTTCACGGACTGGCGGAACAAGAATGTAAATGAAGTGTGGATCAAAGTCCGGCAGACGAGCGGGCCAGGTTTCTCCGCCTCGCCAGAATTTTTCGGGGGGAAGTTGGCGAGGAAGAATCTGCATCCGATTGCGGAGCTGGGCGCGGAGAATTGCACGGAACAGATGGGAGTGCCGGGGCCGTGGTACGAGCGGTTGCCGCATTTCAAAATGGGATTTACGCCCAGCGCAGGGAAAGAGCTGCAGTCGGAATACTTTGTTCCGCGGAAAGATGCAGTCGATGCGATTTGGGCGGTGGAGAAACTCCACGAAAAGATTAGCCCGCATTTGCTGATTACAGAAATCCGAACCATAGCGGCGGACGATTTGTGGCTGAGTCCTTGTTATCAGCAGGATTCGGTCGCGATTCACTTCACGTGGCAGCAGGACTGGCCGGCGGTGAAAGCGGTGCTGCCGGAAATTGAGAAGGTACTGGCACCGTTTGGGGTGCGGCCGCACTGGGGAAAACTGTTCACGATGGAGACCGCGACGCTGCGCAGCCGGTATAAGAAGATGCTGGAATTCGTGGAGCTGGCAAGGAAGTTCGATCCGCAGGGAAAGTTCAGGAACGAGTTTTTGAACCGGCACATTTTTGGTGGTCAGTAAGCGAAAAATCCGCACCCTTGAAGGCGGAGGGTGCTTTACTCGCCGACTCTCGGCAAGTAAAGCGGCGTCGAGCCGCCGCACTGCAAAAAACTACTGGACTTCGCCGACTTGCATGTTCTGGTCGATGGCGAGGATGGGGTAGCGGATGGGGGAGTCGGGCGGCGCGGGCGCGTGATGCGCGACGATGGAAAAGTCGGCGCCGTCGCTGCATTTCACTTCGTAGGAGTAGCTAGCGCGTTCGGTGCGGGTGAGATTCATGGTGCCCGACGAGCTGAGGTCGTCGAGCGAGCCGCAATGGCCGTTCGAAGCAATATAAGTACGCTCCGCCTGCGCCATTTGCATGAGGTCCATGCGGACTCCGGTGAGGTCGATTGCTTGCGTGGGTGCCGTGCCGGGATCGGTAGTGGGCATCTGTTTTGTGTAGAAGTACCAGATGCCGCCCGCAATCAGCAGAGCCATGAGTAGTCCGACGAATCCCTTCATTCCCCAAGTTTGGCGCGGAGAGAATCGCCTAACAACTGGCCACACGAGCAGGCGTGCGGACCAGATAACACGCTGGCACAGGCGAAACACTGACACGAGCGGAAGGCTGCGGCCTGCGGGCCGCAACGGGGGCGCATTGGGCCAGGACGCATTGGCGTACGCGAAACGCGCGCGGGAAATCAAATTGACAGTATACGGGTGCTCCAGTAACAACAGTAGGTAACCCGAGAGTGTCCTAGGAGAGTTGCGATGAAGAGAAAGTCCCCGTATGCCTGCCTGCCGGCATTGGCGATGTCCGCCTTGTTGTGCATTCCGAGTGAGCTTGCGGTCGCGGCTGATACTCCCGGTCAGCGCGCCGGAGAAGTTTCACGTGTCATCCCGGCGGTGAATATTGCGCGCGGCACGAAGACGATCAACGCCTCCGCTAAGACGGTGGTGGACTGGCTGGACGTGGTGAACACGCAGGCGAGCGCCCGGGCGCGCATCGCACTGGATGACGGCTCGGTGCTGAATGTGGGGTCGGAATCTTCGATTAAAGTAGTGAAACACGACGGTGCGGCGCAACAGACGGAGCTAGAGCTGACTTATGGGAAACTTCGTTCGCAGGCGCAGAAGATCACCAAGCCGGATGGAAAATTCCAGGTGAAGACACCGGCTGGTGTCGCGGGCGTGGTCGGAACGGATTTTTTTGTGAGTTTTGAGCAGACCACCGGGACGATGAACGTGACGGTGTTCGAAGGCGTGGTGAAAGTCTGCAGTCTGACCGGCGCGTGCGTGGAAGTGAAGGCGGGACAATTTTCCAATGTGCGAACCAATGACAATACGGGGCCGCAGCCGCCGACGCAGGCTTCGTTGGATGTGTTGGTGACCGCGGGATCGACGACGGACCTCGGAGTAAAACCCGGGCCTCAGAATGTGGGGCACCACTTTGGCACGGGAACGGCGATCACACTGGGAATTTTGGCAGCCATACCGGCAATCGTGATTCCTGTGGTAGTGACGCGCGGGAGCAACGGGTCTACGCCACCGCAAACCGGGAAGCCGGGCGGCGGCGGTTGTGCGACGAACCCGAATCAATGCTGAGTCGGCGGTAGAGAAAAAGCCACATAGACGCCGCCGGATTTTGACTTGCGGTCTTTTCCGCCGCCAGCGGCGATCACGATGAATTGACGGCCATGGATGTAGTAGGTCACTGGCGTCGCATTGCCTGAGAACGGCAAAGTGGTTTCCCACAATAATTCGCCGGTAGAGCTATTGTAGGCGCGGAACTTTTTGTCGAAGTTGGACGCGCCGATGAAGAGGAGTCCGCCTGCAGTGATAATCGGGCCGCCGTAGTTTTCGCTTCCTGTATTTTTCATGCCAGCCGCAGTGAGTTCGGGATACTCGCCAAAGGGAATTTTCCAGACATATTCGCCGGTGTTGAGATTGATAGCGTTTAGTGTGCCCCATGGAGGCGCGATTGCTGGATAGCCGTCTGGGTCGAGGAAACGGTTGTAGCCAAGAAGGTGATACTTCATCGCCGGGTACTGCGGGCCGGAGCTGACGATTTCTTTCTTGGCTGCAGCCGATTTGCTCTCTTCGGACTGGCCGTTCACCAGAAAATCGGCGATGGCGGTGGTTTGTTCGGGCGTGAGATTGGGAAAGCCGGGCATGCGGCCCTTGCCGTTTTGAATGGTTGCGGTGATTTGGCTGAACGTGAGGCGAGTTCCAACCGCAGCAAGAGACGGAAAGTCAGGCGGCGCGCCTTTTAGATCGTCGTGATGGCAGACGCTGCACTGGCTGAGGTAGAGCGCGCGTGTGCCGGTGGCGTCGGTGGATTCGCCTAGAGCGGCGTTCCAGGCCATTTCATTGGAGTTGATATAGATGATGCCGGTTTGCGGATCGAGCGCTGGGCCACCCCACTCGGCGGCGCCGTCGAACCCGGGGAAGACAATCGTCTCCTTGCCGACCGAGAGAGGAACGAACTGGCCTTCACTGCGGAACATTTTGAAATTTTCGAGAGCCCAGCGGTGAGCTTCAGGCGTGCGCTGCGTGAGCATGTCTTCGGTGAGTTGCTGGCGCGCGAAGGGAGCGGGCTTGGTGGGAAGGGACTGCTGCCTGGACGAGGCTTCGCCCGGTACATTGCTGGGGGGATAGGTTTTGGTTTCCAGTGGGAAGAGCGGCTCGCCAGTCGCGCGATTAAAAAGGTAGACGAAGCCCTGTTTGGAGGTTTGCGCTACAGCGTCTACGGGTTTGCCATTGCGTTGAACTGTGAGCAGAACTGGCGGCGACGGGAAGTCGCGGTCCCAGATGTCGTGATGCACGGCCTGAAAATGCCAGAGGCGTTTGCCGGTGCGCGCGTCAAGCGCGAGGAGGCAGTTCGCGTAGAGGTCATCGCCGGCGCGGTCGGTGCCATAGAAATCGGAGGCGGCGGAGCCGGTCGGAACGTAGACGATGCCGCGAGTCGCGTCGAGCGTCATGCCGGTCCAATTGTTCGCGGCGCCGCTGGTCTTCCAGGCGTTTGCTGGCCAGGTTTCGTAGCCGGGCTCACCGGGATGCGGAATGGTGTGAAAGGTCCAGCGAAGTTTTCCGGTGCGCACGTCGAAGGCGCGAACATCTCCGGGCGGTGCGGGAAGAGTTTCTGGCATGCGACCGCCGACGATAATCAGATCTTCGAAGACCACGCCCGGGCTGGTGAGGTAAATGGAGTTGGCGGAAGCGGGCTCGCGGTCGAGATTTTCGCGGAGGTCGATGCGGCCGTTATTACCGAAACTGGGAACGGGTTTGCCCGTCGCGGCGTTTAGCGCGTAAAGATAGTTGAGTACGCCGACGAGAATACGCGACTCTTTGCCTTCCGGCGACTGCCAGAATGCGAGGCCGCGGTTGGGCTGCGTGCCGACGATGCCGGAATTGAACTTCCACAGGAGTTTGCCGGTGGCGGCGTCGAGCGCGAAGATTTTTTGTGTGGGCGTGATGCCGTAGAGGGTCCCGTTCACGACGATGGGGCTGGTTTGCAGGCCGCCCTCTTCGCCAGTGTCGAATTGCCAAGCGACTCGCAGGTGGCTGACGTTTTCGCGCTCGATCTGGGCGACCGGCGAGTAGTGGTTGTTATCGAGACTGCCGCCGTAGCGGGGCCAGTCGGTGAAAAGTTTCGGTTCCGGCGAGGCTGCGGCGCGCGGGCTGTGCGAATGCAGCGAACCAGCCATGCAGGCGACGAGAAGAACTGCGACGATTGCGGCGCTGAGTTGTCTTGAGACCAAGATTTTCCCCGGCACGAGAGAGAACGTGGTTGGACGCGTCAAATGATAGAGCCTTCGCTCAGTTTCGCGCCCTCAGGGTGAAGGAGTGTATATCAGCTGCGGCGCAAATTCAGCCGCTTGAAGGTTTGAAAAGAAGCGCGGCGGCGTGCAACGAAGGACGCTGAAAGGCCGTCGAATTCATGTAGGGCCGGCACGCCGCTGCGTTGTAAGCCCGCCGAAGAGTGACGTACACTGGGATTTTAGCCGAGTGCATCTGTTTTGAATGGTGAGGACTCCTTTGCGTAAATCGAAGCGTATTTGGGCCGGAGCTGTCGTTCCGGCGTTGTTTTTTGTGGCGGGAGCCGCCTTGGGGCCTGGCCCGGCGCAGGCGGGGCCACCGGATACACCGCCCGTTGGCAAGCCGTCGCCGCTGTTGGGAGCGATGAAAACGGAGCTGGACCGGTCGTTCAAGACGTATGGCGCGCAAGATCCCGCGGCGTATTTCATCGGCTACACGATCACCGATACGCAGAGGGCGGAAGTTTCCGGTTCGAACGGCGCGCTGCTATCGAGCTCGGAGAATCGCAACCGCTGGCTGCAGGTTTCGGTGCGGACGGGTGACTACACGCTGGACAACACGCACAAAGTGGGCGAACAGCGCATGCCGAGCGGCGGTCCCGGCACCGGCGTTCCAGTGGATAACGACGAGCAGATCGTGCGGCGCGCCATCTGGCTGGAGACCGATTCGCAGTATCGCAACGCGGCGGAAGCGCTGATCAAGATTCGTTCGAGCAAAGAAGTGAAGGCGGACACGGCGGAGGGTCGCGCGCCTGATTTTTCGCACGAGCAGCCACATCAATCGATTGAGCCGGAAGTGTCGTTCACGCTGGATCGCAAGCCGTGGGAAGCAAAAGTGCGCGCCTATACCAAGGCGTTCCGCGAATCGCCGGACATTTTGAATTCGATCGTGACATTTTCGGCGCTGGCGCAGAATTCGTATCTGGTGAATACAGAAGGCACGCAGCTGCAGAGCGGGCAAGTTCGCTACCGACTGGAGCTGTTCATTCAGGGAAAAGCAACCGACGGAATGAACATCGAGCGGTATTACAACTTCGACTGGGTGGATCCGAAGGATGCGCCGAGCGACAAGGATGTGCAGGCGGCGAGCGCTACCTTGCGGAAAGAGATGGAAGGCCTGGTGAAGGCTCCGCTGAACGACCCAACCGTCGGGCCAGCGTTATTGACTGGTCGCGCGGCTGCGGTTTTCTTTCATGAAGTGTTTGGGCACCGGGCGGAAGGCCACCGGCAGAAGGATATTTCCGAAGGGCAGACGTTCGCGAAGAAAGTGGGCGAGCCGATCCTGCCGGACTTCCTGAGCATTGTGGACGATCCTACGCAGAAGAAGCTGGGCGGCGAGGACTTGCTGGGCTACTACCGGTTTGATGATGAAGGAGTTTCTTCGCACGAAGTGGTTTTGGTGGATCGCGGCGTGTTGAAAAATTTTGAGATGTCACGCTCTCCGCTGGCGGACTTCCCTCATTCGAATGGACACGGGCGCCGGCAACTGGGTGCGACGCCGGTTTCGCGGCAAGGCAATTTGATTGTGAAGAGCAGCAAAGCGGTGACGAACGCCCAGCTGCGCGCGCAGTTGATAGAAATGCTCAAGAAACAGAACAAACAGTTCGGTTTGCTGATTGACGACATCGCCGGAGGATTCACGTTTACCGGACGCGGACAACCGCAGGCGTTTCAGGTGCAGCCGCTAGTCGTTTACAAGGTATTCGCAGATGGGCGGCCCGATGAGCTGGTACGCGGCGTGGACATCGTGGGAACGCCGCTGGCTGCGTTGACGAAGATTGTGGCGACGGGCGATAGGCCGGAAGTGTTCAACGGATACTGCGGCGCGGAGTCGGGTTCCGTTCCCGTTTCGGCGGCGTCACCTGCGATTTTGACCTCAGAGCTGGAAGTGCAAAAAAAGCAGACGGACACGGACGCTCCGCCGATTTTGCCAGCCCCAGCGCATGACACAAAGGCAACGCAAGCTGCAAATGGCGGAGGTGCGCAATGAAGTCAGTGATCCGCCTCGGAGTTTTGTTGATAGTCGCAGCGTGCGGCTTCGCGTCGAATTCGTTCGCCCAAGCGCCCGCAGATAATGACCACACACTGCAGGCGATGCGCGACGAAATGGCGCGCGCGAAAACTCGCCTGGAGCTGAAGTTTCCGGGCACAAACGAGCCTGTGCGGCCTTACTACATTGAGTATCGTTTGTTGGACCTGGATGTGCGCCAGGTGGTAGCACAATTCGGCGCGCTGATGGACACGCGGCACACGCGCAACCGCTTCATGGACGTGGAAGCGCGGGTGGGCAACTACAAGCAGGACAGTTCGAACTTCATCAGCGATGAAGGGTTCCGCGGATTTATCGGCTCGACAGGATCGGTGGGTATCGACCGCGACTATGATTCGCTGCGCCAGGATCTGTGGATCGCGACCGATCAGGCATTCAAGGAAGCGGTGGAGACTTACTCACGCAAGCGCGCTTACTTGGGAAGCCTGGCGCGGCAGTCGGACATTGACGATTTTTCGCAAGCAACGCCGGTCAAGAAAATCGAGCCCCTCGCGACGCCGGACTGGAGCAACCGCAACTGGGAGCAGGAGGCGAGGGACACTTCTGCGTCGCTGCGGCTGTTTCCGGAAATTAACGAATCGCGCGTGACCTACTACCTGGTTTACGCGACCGAATATCTGCTGACCAGCGAAGGAACGGAAATCCGCACGAATCGCTGCTTCGCGGCGGTGGAAGCTGGCATGAATACGCTGGCGAACGACGGCATGGAGCTGAACAATTTCTATGCGTCGTATGCGCCGAAGCCGACGGAACTCGCGAGCGTAGACGAAGTGAAGAAGGCGCTGAACGTGAAGGGCAGCGAGCTGATGGCGTTGCGGGCATCGGGGACGGCGCTGGACTACACCGGACCGGTGCTGTTTGACGCGCGCGCGGCGGCGCCGCTGGTGGCGCAGGTGCTGGGGCCCGCGCTCAATGGCGCGCGGCCCCCGGTTGCGTTTCAGCCCGTGATGGAACAGTTCCTCAGTAACATCGGCGGACGCAGCGATTGGGTGAATCGCACTAACTCGCGCGTGCTTCCCACCAGCGTGACTGTGATCGATGATCCCAGCGCGAAAGACTTTCAGGGCAAGCCGCTGATCGGCGGCTACAGCGTGGACGACGAAGGCGTGGCCGCGCAAAAAGTGACCGCAGTGGATGGCGGCATCCTGAAGGAATTGCTAATGTCGCGGCGGCCGGGACCGGACTCTATGAAGTCCAACGGCCACGGTCGCTCGGCATTCTTGGGCGATGCCAAGCCGACGATGAGCAATCTTTTCTTCAATGCGAGCGAGACGGTTTCGAAAGAAGAGTTGAAAAAGAAATTCCTGGATATCTGCCGCTCGAACAAGCAGGAATACTGCCTAGAAATCAAGGAGATGGACAATCCCGCGATCAGCCTGCTGCATCAGGATGATTTCAGCGAACTGCTGGCCAGCTACGGCGGCGGTGCGGGGAGCGGCGATCGTTTGCCGTTGCTGGTCTACAAGGTGTATCCCGCGGACGGACATGAAGAAATTGTTCGCGGCGCGCGTATTACCGGGCTGAATTCGCGCGTGCTGCGCAATGTAACGGCCATCGGCAACGAATCTTTCGTTTACAACTACATGCAGACGCAAGTTGCGGGTTTCGCCGGTACTGCGCTGGGAGCCTTTGGATCGGCACAGAATGGCTTACCGGCTTCAGTAGTGGCGCCTTCGCTGCTGTTTGAGGAACTGGACGTACGCGGCGCCCGTGGCGAGCCAAAGCGTCCACCGCTGCTGCCAGCGCCGGCGATGACCGCGAAGTAGCTCGATTTTCCGGCGGTAAAACGGCGGCTTCAAGTCTTCGATGAATGATCTGACGCGTCGCGGATTGATTTTTGGCGCTGCGGGCCTCGTGACTCTAAGTGTGTTTAGAGGCCTGGATCGCGTAGCCAGTTCGAGCCTGTTGCAGAAGGAAGAGCCCGAAGATCCGAACGCCACGGCCGAAATTGTGCAGTTCGACGAAACCGGCAAGCGCACCGGCAAGGTGCGGTTGCGCAAAATTCATAAATCGCTAGACGAATGGCGAAGAACCCTGACCGCGCCTCAATTCGCGGTCACGCGACAGGCAGGAACCGAAATTCCCGGCACGGGCGAGCTTCTGCACGAGCATCGCGCGGGGATTTTTCGCTGTGCTGATTGCGGCACGGCGCTATTCGACTCAAGAACAAAATTTGAGTCCGGAACAGGCTGGCCGAGCTTCTGGGAAGTAATTGCTCCAGAAAATATCCGCGAAAAAGACGACTTCAGCATGGGCATGCTGCGCCGGGAAGTAAATTGCACGCTGTGTGATGCCCACCTTGGCCACTTGTTTACGGACGGTCCCGATCCCAGCGGCCTGCGCTATTGCATCAATTCCGCCGCGCTAAAGTTTTCACTGCTGGGCCCGACATAGTTTCAATTCTTGCGAGGACGCGCCGCCTTCTATACTGCAAGACGCAGAGAACGAGCCCTCCGAGGAATCCGATAGCATATGACGCAATATGGGCGAACCAATCGGCCACGAAGCGTGGATAGGCGGATTGGCCCAAGGAAGGAACCAAGACCTGACGTCCGCCAATGAGGCCTGAGCAGGCTGCGAAGAAACCCGCGACGCCGGCTAGGCTCGCGCAACACGCCATCACCACGAGAAACAGAAGATCGGCCGCAGCAATTCGGACGTGGACAGGTGCTGCCGCGGGCCAACCCTCGCAGCCAAGGCCAGCAAGAGTCCGAGAAAGAGACCGACCCACCACGTCACGATGATTCCCCACCCCGGGGCCAATAGGGTTGGTGATTGAATGGCAAAAATGGGCGGATGGAAAACGGTGAAATATTCCAAGCAAACGCGGACCGTAATTGGTCTTGTGCGATTCCGTAGCCGACAGCCGCGGCGACGGACAGCAGGATAATCTTCCGCGTCCCGCGCATGACAAGGCTCCATTGTGCGTCTCGCGGACTACTTAGGGTAGTCTAGACGCGGCATGGAAGCCCTGCCCGCACACGAAACAAATGAAAAACGCCAGGCCGCGCTGCTGAGCGTAGGCTCGGCACTGCTGCTGGTCTCGCTTAAAACGTTTCTGGTGGTTCGCACGGGCAGCTTAGGTGTCCTAAGCGAAGCGCTGCACTCAGGACTAGATCTGGTCGCCGCAATAATCACGTTTTTGTCGCTGCGAGTTTCCGATCGGCCCGCCGACGAACGCCACCCCTACGGCCACGGCAAATTCGAAAACTTTTCTGCTTTTGTCGAAACCGGGCTGCTCCTGCTGACGGCCGTCTACATCATCTACGAAGCATTCGACCGACTGTTCTTCCACAGCGTCCACATTCAACCGAGCCTGACTGCCATTTTCGTACTGCTGGGTGCGTTGGTCATTGACATCACGCGCGCCAAGAAGCTTTCGCATGTAGCGAAAAAGTATTCGAGCGAAGCGCTTGAGGCCGATGCGCTTCATTTTTCCACTGATGTATGGAGCACGATTGTGGTCATCGCCGGAATCGGTCTGGTATGGGCCGGCGAAAAATGGAACATGCCGTCGCTCGTGTACGCCGACGCGTTGGCGGGCCTTGCCGTGGCCGGGGTCATCCTGTGGGTCGGCTCGCGGCTCGGCAAGCGAACGCTTGACGCTCTGCTCGACGCCGTCCCCGAAGGCTTGCTGGAAGAAATCACGGCTGCCGTCAGAAAAATGGACGGAGTGCTTTCCGTGGAACGCGTGCGCCTGCGCCGCGCGGGCAATCGATATTTCGTGGACGCTACGGTCAGCGTCCCGCGCACGGCCAGCCTCGAACAGGTTCATGCCTGGAGCGACGCCATCGAGCAGCGCGTCGGCGAAATCGTGCCGTCCGACGTGGTGGTTCATGCGGAGCCGCGCGCGCCGCAAGGTGAGCCGTTTTTTGACTCCATTCGAGCTGTGGCTCAACGCATGGGGCTAGCGATCCACGATCTTTCCGCGCAGCAGAACAAGGGGCAGTTGTTCGTCGAACTGCACTTGGAAGTCGATCCGCACCTGAGTCTGAAAGAAGCGCATGGCCAGGCCACGCAACTGGAAGACGCCATTCGCGAATTGCGGCACGAGCCAACCGAAGTGAATATCCATATCGAACCGCTGGGAACGGATATCAGTTTGACCGAGGAGAGCGCGGGCGATCTGCGCGATTTGGGACGGGCGATCGAAGGATTTTTGCACCAGCTATCTGCGGAATACTATGAACTGCTGAACGCCCATAATGTGCGGGTGCGGCAAGTAGACCACCACATTCTTGCTTCTTGCCACTGTGCAATGCGCAGCGAGCTTTCCATCACGCAGATTCACGACGTCACCGCGGCCCTCGAAGACCGGGTGAAGGAAAAGTTTCCGCAGGTCTCTCGCGTGACGATCCATCCCGAGCCGCCCGACGCCTGACCACGAGTTCGATCCTACGACAGTGAAAATGAGTCCACGGATTTGCGCCGAACCAGACCGTGGGCCGCGAGCGCAATCACCGCGGGAAAACAAACGAGGACATACCGAGGCTCCGGAGTCTCGACCGTAGTCAGAAACGCTGCGCGCACAAGAACAAACAATGCCAACAGGGCAACTGCGGCGCGAGCCTCGGGCGCAGAACGCCACAGCCGCAAAGCGCCCCACAGCCCGAATGCCACATAGAACAAATTGATGAAGAACAGCGACAACGTTACCGACATGTCCAGCCGGTCGGTCCGCCACGTATGCGCCAGCGGAAAAATCGATCCGGAAATGGGCAGCTGTTCGATCCGCGGCGTAAACCACAGCGTCACGATCCTTTGCAAAGGCACCCACAAATAGGTGCGCAGCGGATCGCGGTCCGTGCGGGCGCGAGCGATGAACGCAAACTGGGCATCCTGCTCGGGCGTCAAGTTCGAGTCCTGGTTGTATTGCTCGAGGATCGCGGCAACGTGCTGCTTTTCTTCCGGCGAATCGAACGCACGCGCCGGAATGTCGCCAAGCTCAATCGGCTCGCCGTTGAGTTTCCAGGAGACGAGAAAAACTTCACGGAAGCGGTAAAGCCAGGTGCTTTCCCATGCCATGAAACCGACCGCAGCGCGTTCGCCGGGAAGGGTCGTGTAGCGCGGCGTCAACGGCTGAAATTCATGAAGCGTGACGGCGTTGCGGATGGTCCACGGCAATAACACTAGAAAACACGCCAGACAGCCAAGCACCGCTGCCCGCAACCCGCGCCCGAATTCGCCGCGAAAAAGTGTCACCCAGAGAATCACGGGCAGACAAGCGACCAGGAGCAAGGGAGACTCCGGGCGGAACAGCGTCGCGAATCCCACGCAGAGTCCGGCGAGAAATGCGTTCTTCAAGAACTCCGACCGCCGCGGAAACCGTCCCCACTTCAGAAGTCCGCCGGTGGCCTGCTCCGGATTGACGGTCGGGATAACAGTGGCAAGCGCCAGTGTTGTCCAGAAAATCGCGAAGGTCTCGGTCAGCGGAACCGCCGTATAGTTCGCCGTAAAAGGGCATAACGCGGCCAGCCACAGCGCAACGAGGTAAATCTTCTTGGTGTCTGCAATTCGACCCGAGCAGCGCACCGCAAGCTCAGCGATAAAAATGCAGCAGGCCAGGTCCACAACAATCTGGCCGAGCATCACCCAAAAACGCGCTGCCTCCCCGCTGAGATTCGTAAAGGCGTAGACAACCGCGAGGTAAACGGGATAGCCCGGCATGCGGATGTCCACCGGCGTCAGCACCCCGTCCACCGGCATGCCGTAAATGCTGTGCTTAACCCAATTCAGCGACAGCGTTTCGTACAGAGCTGTATCGCCTGCTGAACTTGGCAGGCGCCACAAGAAAAAGAATCGAAGCAGAAATCCGGTTACAAGTGCGGTCAGGGGATGCGAGAAAACTCGCTTCATGGCTCGCTCGCATCTTACAATAGGTGTACCCAAACCTGGCGGGCGGAAAACGGACGGAAGACCAGTCTGCTTGCTGCCTGAGTTGTCTACACGCAGAGAATGAAGGAACGAAGTCCCATATTTTATGACGCCCAGCGCGTCCGCTGGCGTCGCACACGCCGAGTGATGGAAGTCAGCGGGGCCCTGCTGACGCTCCTTCTGGTGTATTTCTTTTTCAATATGGCCGCAAGCGTGGAGCTGCCGGCTGCGCTCGTTCCTGATTCGCGTTCCAACTATTACCGTGCGCTGAAAACGAAGAAAAATAGCAAGCCGGTTGCGATTCGTGAAGGTCGGCACCGCCGCGTAGCGAACCTCGGCAAGTCCGTTCCAGCCAGTTACGATCCACTGCGCGCGGCATTTTATGTAAGCTACGACGCCAACAGCCTCGCTACCCTTCGTAAACACTACAAAGATCTCGACTTGGTCATCCCCGAAGAATTGCGGGCCGTAACGCCGGATGGCGGCCTGACTGTCGTGGATTTCGAGCGCTACCGAACCGTAAAGGTTTCCCCAGAAGAGGCGCTCGCCATCATTCGCGACGACAAGCTGCACCAGTGGATGCGCGCCGCCAACGTGGAAATTCCTGTGATGGGGATGATCAGTAATTACGACGGCCAGGATTGGAAAGTCACAGAGCTTGTGCAAATGCTGGCTAATCCGTCAGCGAGGTCCAACTTAGTCCGCAACGTCGTGCAGTTCACTATCGCGGCGCGCGAAGCGGGCGCGGTTGTGGACTTTGAGGAAGTTCCACAAAAGACCGAGAAACACTTGCAGGAATTCATCGCGGAGCTTGCGCCAGCTCTTCACGCCGTGGGTCTGAAGCTCATGATTTCCTTGCCCGCCCAGGACGACACCTTCGACTACGCCTTTTACGGCAAAGAGTGCGACGCCGTAGTCATCATGAACTACGACCAGCACTGGCCCGCTGCCGAACCCGGCCCGATCGCCGCGCAAGATTGGTTCATGGAGAACCTGCACGACCTACTTAAGGCGATCCCCGCGCAAAAAATGATCGTCGGCATTGCGAACTACGGTTACGATTGGCCCGAACCGACCAAGAAATCGCATCCAACCGCAAAGGATTTGAGCGTCCAGGAAGCTTTGCTGCACGCGTATGAGTCCGAAGCAGAGGTTGAACTCGATCCGGCTTCGCTGAATCCTCACTATTCCTATTCTGATGACAACGACCGCACGCACCAGGTCTGGTTTCTCGACGCCATCACCGCCTACAACCAGATGCGCGGAGCGGAGCGGCTTGGCGTACAGGGAACGGCTCTGTGGCGGCTCGGCTCATCTGATAGTTCGCTCTGGAAAATTTGGGATGCCACGCGCCCGGACGACGCCATTCGCGAAAAACTGAAAGACGTTTCGCCCGGCCCTGACCTAATTCTTGAGGGCAATGGCGATATCTGGCGTATTGACGACAAACCCAAGCGCGGTGTGCGCTCGTTTACCTACGACAAGGCCACAGATCTTTTCACCGCAGAAAGCTACGACAGTTATCCGCTGTCTTATGAAATCGACCAGCTGGGCGCAGTGCCAAAAAAACTTGCGGTCACTTTTGACGACGGTCCCGACCCGCGCTGGACGCCGAAGATCCTCGATATTCTGGAGGAGAAAAACGTCCCGGCATCTTTCTTCGTGATCGGCGAAGAGGCTTCAAAATCGCCTGGCTTGCTGCGCCGCGAATACGCGGAAGGCCACTCCATAGGCAATCACACCTACACGCATCCGGTGTACGACGAAATTTCACCCACGCAGCTACGCTGGGAACTCAACCTGACGCAACGCCTGATTGAAAGTACTCTCGGCGTGAAGTCTATTCTCTTCCGCCCGCCTTATGGGATTGACCATCAGCCCGAATACGCCGAAGAAGTCGCGCAGCTGCCGATCGCGCAAGACATGGGCTATCTCATCGTGGGCCAGAAAATTGATCCGCACGACTGGCGCCAGCCTTACGGCAAACAGGTTCCCGCGCAGGAAATCATTGACAGTGTGCTGCAGCAAGCGAACGCAGGCAACATCATTCTGTTCCACGATGGCGGCGGCGACCGCAGCCAGACCATTGCCGCGCTTCCTGTCATCATCGATCAACTTCGCGCTCGCGGCTTTCAGTTCGTGCCGGTTCCCGAACTCATCAACAAGACGCGTGGCGAAGTTATGGTTCCGCTGACGGGGACAGAGTGGCTTCAGGCGAAAGCTGACGGCTTCATCTTCGGCTTGTACCACTGGTTCACGCTGGGCATCGGCTGGATTTTCATTCTTGGCATCGTACTGGTGAGCGGCCGCGCGCTGATCATCGGCATTCTTGCGCTCATTGAAAAACTGCGCCCCGACCACGACCAGCCGCCCGAACCGCTGCCCGGTGTCACCGTTCTCATCCCCGCGCACAACGAAGAAACGGTGATCGTGCAAACCGTCACTTCCGTGCTGGCGTCCGACTATCCCGACATGCACGTCATCGTCGTAAACGACGGCTCGACCGATTCCACCGGGTCGCTGCTCGACAACAACTTCAGCACGGAGCCGCGCGTCCAGATCATTCACCAGGTAAATCGCGGAAAAGCCGCTGCGCTCAACAACGCCATTTCCCACGCGCGAACAGAAATCGTGGTCACGATCGACGCCGACACCGAAATCGAGCCTGACGCGATCCGCCATCTCATTCGCCACTTCTCCAATCCAAAAATCGGCGCGGTGGCTGGTAACGTAAAAGTCGGCAACCGCTCCCGCTGGCTCACTCGCTGGCAAGCGCTCGAATACATCACCAGCCAGAACATGGAAAAGCGCGCTTTCGATCTGCTGAATTGCATCACGGTCGTTCCTGGCGCGCTTGGCGCATGGCGCAAGCAAGCCATCGATGCGGTGGGCGGTATCACGGCCGACACGGTCGCCGAAGACGCCGACCTCACGGTAGCGATTCGCCGCCTCGGCTGGCGTATCACCTACGAAGAACGCGCCATTGCCTGGACCGAAGCGCCTGAAACTCCGGGAGCGCTCATTCGACAGCGTTTTCGCTGGACCTTCGGTACGCTGCAGTCCTTCTGGAAGCACAGCAGTACGTTGTTCCGTCCGAAATATGGCACTCTCGGCCTTGTGGCCTTGCCTAACATTTTCGTCTTTCAGTTAGTACTTCCGCTGGTTTCACCCATCATTGACCTGATGTTTCTCGGCTCGATCGTCATCTGGGGGCTCATGCAGTTGCACCTTTCGTGGCTTCCGCAGATGAACTTCGTCACTGCTAATCTCGAGCGCTCGGTTCTTTTCTTCCTCGGCTTCCTGCTGATTGACGTTCTCACCTGCGTCGTCGCGTTCGCTCTCGAACGCGACGAAGACTGGACACTACTCATCCCGGTACTGCTCCAGCGCTTCTACTACCGCCAATTGATGTATGTTGTCCTTTTCCGCTCTGTTAAGGAAGCTGTCAGTGGCCGGCCGGTGGGCTGGCGTGGCGTGGAACCGGAGCCGCCTCACGGCCCGAAGGGACCGGAAGCAACCCCCGAAGTTGCTCACGTGCAAGGTTGAGTCCCGTCTTAACCACCAGGGCAGGTTCGGCATGCAAAGGGTGAATCCAGCGTTCGCCACGAGAATGGGTGCCTTGGCCAGCTTCCCTAGTCGGTTTGCCAATACGACTTTTCGTAGAAAGCCGTTTGCGCTAGCATAGCTTTTGCCAGTCCAACCTGCGGGAGGCTCCTATGGCCGTCTCTTTCACCCTCAACGGAAAATCCCAATCCGTCGACGTCGATTCCCAGATGCCTTTGCTCTGGGTCTTGCGTGACACCCTCAACATGACCGGCACCAAATTTGGCTGCGGCATGGCTCTTTGCGGTGCTTGTACCGTTCACATCAACGGCGAAGCCACCCGCTCTTGCATCACTCCGATTTCCGCCGTCGCCGGAAAAAAGGTGACGACGATCGAAGGCCTCTCCGAAGAAGGCAACCATCCCGTGCAGCAGGCCTGGATCGAAATTGACGTCCCCCAGTGCGGCTACTGCCAATGCGGTCAGATCATGTCGGCCGCCGCATTGCTCACTAAGAAGCCGAATCCCTCCGACGCTGACATCGACGACTTCATGAGCGGCAACATTTGCCGCTGCGGCACGTATCAGCGCATCCGCAAAGCCATCCACCGCGCGGCCGAAATCAACGCCGGCCACGCCAAGTCCGCTACGGCATAACAAAATGTAGCAGCGGCTTTATGCCGCTGCCTTTTGAGCCATGCAGTCTGTCCTTCTAGTTCGAGACTTCTTCCAACTTCAGACTAACGTTCTCGAGGTGTCTCATGGCTACTCTCACTGTTGATCGCCGCGCATTCCTGAAAACCGGGGCCGCCGCCAGCGCCGGCCTTATCATCGGCTTCCATATTCCCGCCAACGCAGCCGACGATCCCGCGCAGCAGCAGGAAAAGAAAACGCCCAATCCCTTCAACGCCTGGGTGCACATCACGCCCGACAATCGCATCACGCTCCTCCTCGAAAAATCAGAGATGGGCCAGGGCATCATGACGGCTGTGCCCATGATTCTTGCCGAAGAGCTTTGCGTGGACTGGAAAAACGTCATCGTCCAGCAAGCGCCCACCGACCCCGATATCTACAATCACGGAACCGGTGGCAGCGGCAGTATTGCCGGATGCTGGCTACCGATGCGCCGCGCCGGAGCTGCTGCGCGCGAAATGCTCGTCTCCGCAGCCGCTGCGCGTTGGGGAGTCAACACGAACACCTGTGTCGCCAAAAACGGCGGCGTGCTGCATGGTTCCCGCAACAATTTTCTGACCTACGGCGAACTAGCCAGCGATGCTGCGAAATTGCCCATCCCGAATCTCAACACAGTCCCGCTCAAGAATTCCGACGATTTCACCATCGTCGGCAAAGGCACGCGCCGCTTCGAAGGTGTGGAGAAAACCAACGGCAAGGCGAGATTCGGCATCGATGCTCGTGTTCCTGGAATGCAATACGCCGTGGTCGCCCGCTGCCCCATTTTCGGCGCCAAGCTGAAATCCTTCGACGCCGCCAAGGCCAAGAATATGGCCGGTGTCCGCGACGTGTTCGCGATCGATCCCATCGGCGAAGGTGCCTTCAGCGCTGGTGGCATCGCCGTCGTCGCCGACAATTCCTGGGCCGCTATCCAGGGGCGCAAATCCCTGCAAATCGAATGGGACAACGGACCGAACGCGGCCGAATCTTCCGAAACGCTGCACAAGCAATTCCTCGACAACGCTTCGAAATCCGGGAAACCGTATCGCAATGACGGCGACGCGGACGCCGCCATCTCTTCCGGTGCTAAGAAAGTTGATGCCACCTACGAATTCCCGTTCGCCGCTCACGCCACCATGGAGCCGATGAATTGTACTGTCCACATTCGCCCCGACTCCGCAGAAGCCTGGGTTCCGACGCAAGCTCCGCAATGGGCGCAGGACACCATCGCCGTCGTGAGCAAGCTCCCCAAGGACAAGATCAAAGTGCACACCACGCTGATGGGCGGAGGTTTCGGCCGCCGCTATATGGCCGATTTCGTCATGGAAGCCGCGCAAATCTCCAAGCAAACTGGGAAGCCAGTAATGGTGCTCTGGACCCGCGAAGACGACATGCAGCACGACTTCTATCGTCCCGCTTCTTACCACCACTTCTCCGGCGCCATAGACGACAAAGGCAACATCGCAGCGTGGAAACACTTCCAGACCTCCACTTCCATCGAAGCCATGTGGAATCCCAAAGGAAAGGAAGCGCCGGAAAAGTCCGAATTTGCCACTGCCGTTTTCATCCCCTATCAGACGTCCAATTATCGCGTCGAATACACGCTCGCTGAATCTGGCGTTCCTCGCGCCTGGTGGCGCTCGGTGGAGCATTCCACCAGCGGCTTCGTCGTTGAATGTTTCGTGGACGAACTTGCAGCTGCGGCTGGAGCTGACCCGCTCGAGTTTCGCCTACGCGCGATCGGCAGCGATCGCAAGGTTCCGGATTTCACCGACCCCAAGGAAGGCACACCGCTCGACACCGCGCGCCTGAAAGGTGTGCTCAAGCTGGCTTCCGAAAAATCGGGCTGGGGTTCACCGCTGCCAAAAGGCATCGCGCGCGGCATCGCCGGCTACTATTCCTTTAACACGTACACTGCCGCCGTTGCCGAAGTCAGCATGAAAGACGGCATGCCCAAGGTGCATCGACTCGTTTACGCAGTGGACTGCGGCCGCCCGATCAATCCCGATGGCATTCGCGCACAAGTCGAGGGCGCGGCGATCTACGGCCTCTCGGCAGCTCTGCACGACGCCATCACGATCAAGGGCGGCGCCGTGGAACAGACTAACTTCCATCAATACCAGATGCCGCGCATCGCGGACACGCCCAAAACCGAAATCTTCATAGTGGAAAGCAAGGAAACTCCAACCGGCATCGGCGAACCCGGCCTGCCAGTCGTGGCCGCTTCCGTCTGCAACGCAATTTACGCGTTAACGAAAAAACGTGTCCGCCGGCTCCCCATCCGCCCCGGCGACTTCGCCTAGGAACTAGCCACAACTTTGTCATTCCGAGGAGCGAAGCGACGAGGAGTCCACTTTTTCCTCCGGCGGATCTCCCGGCGAAGGCGTAGCATCCCGTTCCACGCGCCCCTTCGCCTCCATCATGATCGTCGTTTCCCGCTTTCGCAGCGTTCCTTCCAATCCCATAATCGCCGCGCCCAGCAGCGATTTCTTCTTCGTTTCCTCTTCAAACTCTTCCTCGGTCATTTCTTCATACCGGTCCCGGCTTCCCATCACGTACACCAGTAGCCCGATCAGTCCGCCCACGACAATCAACGCCAGAAGCCAGCCCGTCATCGCAATGCCCTACTCATGAAATATTCTCGGCGCCATCTTCGTTGATCGAATCACGCACAGTTTGTCTCGCAGCCGTCTATTCCCCTATTCTGTACCAGCTAGTCGCTTCCAACCAGAATGTCACTTTCATCCGTCGCGGAAGTCCTTGCCTTCCTCAGCCTGGCCGTCTGGCTCGTCCTTTTCTTCTTGTGGGGCAGTTTCTGGCGCATCTGGGAGTACGACGCCGACCACACCTTAGCGCCACCGCTGCAAAGTTGGCCGAGCGTCGTCGCCGTAATTCCCGCTCGCAATGAAGCCGCCTCCATCGCCCCGGTCGTCGCCGCGCTCGCAAAACAAGACTACCCCGGCGAATTTCACGCAGTCATCGTTGACGATCACAGCGAAGACGGAACCGCGGATCTAGCCCGCCAATCTGCTCAAGAGACGGCGCTGGCTGCGCGCATCCAAATCACCTCCGCCCCCGAACTCGCTCCCGGCTGGACCGGCAAACTCTGGGCTCTCAATTCCGGTGTAGCTGCATCGGACGACTCTCAACCTGAATTCCTCTGGTTCACCGACGCCGACGTCATACACGCGCCCGACACTCTTCGTCGTCTCGTTTCTCGCGCCGAACGTGACGGTTTCGACCTCAGTTCCCTCATGGTCCTTCTCGAATCCCGCACCTTCGCAGAGCGCCTTCTGATCCCGCCTTTCCTCTATTTTTTTCTGATGCTGTACCCGCCCAACTGGATTTCCGATGAACGCTCCAAAATCGCCGGTGCCGCCGGCGGTTGCATCCTCATCCGCCCTTCCGCGCTCGAACGCATTGGTGGCCTCGCCACGATTCGCAGCGAAATCATCGACGACTGTTCCTTCGCCCGTGCCGTCAAGCGTTCCGGTGGGAAAATCTGGACGGGTCTGACTCGAGCCAGCCACAGTCTCCGCTCTTACACCGGCTTCCCCGAAATTCGCGACATGATTGCCCGCACCGCCTTCACCCAGCTCCGATATTCGGCCCTACAACTTTTCGGCACTCTGGTCGGTCTTTCGCTCATTTTCCTCGTCCCCGTCGCGCTCACATTCGCGCCACAAAACAAGATCTGGCTCCCCGCCCTGCTCGCGTGGTGTCTCATGACCGCGTCCTTTCTCCCCACGCTCACCTTCTACCGCTTATCGCCGATCTGGGCTCCGCTGCTTCCTCTCGCCGCACTCTTCTACTCCTACGCCACGCTCCTCTCCGCAATCCGCTACTGGCTAGGCCGTGGCGGCCAATGGAAAGGCCGTTCGCAAGCAAGCCGGCATTCTTCTTAGCAGTACAGCCACTCATGTTTAACGTGAGCAACGAAGGTCTGCGGAGCGGTTTCAGACAGGCAACTCGCGGTGCTCGGTCAGTGTCCGATTTGCAGGTAAAGCGGAGGCTTGTGCGGTCCGTGCAAACCGGGCTTATTCCGTATCGGCGCACTGCAACTGATGTTGTCGCGCTCGATCCCGGCTGACCGTACAGGCACAACGTTTCTGTACCCTCCGTCTACGACGAGCATCAAATCAAGGACCACAAAATTGTCGGCGATATCCACCGCCCGAAGGCATAAAGCAAAAGAATGAGAGTTGAACTTTTCGCCCCCGACTCTGAAACAGAGCCGCGTCATTGGGTACGGCATGATCAGGCTTTCGCGATGATGTTGGGGCGCGGCTCAATTGAGTGGGGCTCGAAGCGTTCCGCATTGCAGAAGTTTGACTACGCGGCGGGCGACTTGGCACTCTGCGACCGTCATAACGGAGAGTGGGTTGGACTCATGAACGTCCCCCATCTGCAGCTCGGTATTTCCGATGCGGCACTGATGGCCAGTTCTGACGGAGCTTACGGCGAGGTCGAACTGCAGTTTTCGCGCAAGTTTGCGAACCCGCGCCTGGGTGCGCTGGTTGCCGCCGTTCATGCCGAGATGGTGGCCGGGTTTCCGAGCGGGCGGCTGTTTTTGGATTCGGTCGAACAGGCGATGGCTGTAGCGTTGGTGAAGGATCATGCAGTAAGGCATCGTCCCGTGCAGATATACAAAGGCGGACTAGGCTCAACGCGTCTGCGAAGGATTAAAGAGTTGGTTCAGGCGAAGATGGAGGACGACTTGAGTCTCGACGAAATGGCGCAATCCGTAGGACTAAGCACGGCCCATTTCGCGCGCATGTTTCGCAAGTCAACGGGCGAGACGCCGCATCAATTTGTTCGGCGCCAAAGAATTGAGCGGGCTAAAGCGTTGTTGCGTGCTCCTGATGCGCGAGTATTGGACGTTGCCGTGGCCTGTGGCTTCAAGACCCAGCAGCACTTTGCGCAGGTCTTTCGCGATGTCTGGGGAGTTAGCCCGACTGAGTATCGCGAGGATTTTATCGGATCCGAAGATAGGTCACTTTCCCTGGTTGCCTTTTGATCCGTAGTTAACCTCCAGCCTTGTCCGGAATTTGTAGCTCATCGCTCCTTGCATCTGCCTCAGCGCGATCGCCGCAGTCATCAATTCTGAGTAGCCCCGCGCAGCTCATGCGAACTCTCGTCATCGCTCACTCAAGACAACCGCAGGCTCAGGTCTGAGTGGTTGAGGTTCTGTCGCTGGCTGAATGAATTCAGCAAGATTCCGACCATCCGAGCAGAAACCCGCACAACTCCGCATGCGATTTGCAGTTTACTCACAGTTGTGAGCAGCACTACGGCGTCAACAAGCAGGAGGGGCACGCAATGGAAGCAATTGGATTGTTAGTGAAGCTCGAAGCACGCCCAGGCAAGGAGGCTGATGCCGAGGCATTTCTGAAGTCAGCTCAGCCACTCGCGCTGAATGAAAAAGCGACCTTGAAATGGTATGCGATCAAGATCGGGCCGGGGAAATTTGGCATCTTCGATACCTTTGCAACTGAAGCGGGCCGGAACGCCCACTTGACTGGCGACATTGCAAAGGCATTGGGGGCGCGGGCCAGCGAATTATTTGCGGTTCCTCCGCAGGTGGAAAAAGTGGAGATCCTGACAAGCACACCTTTAAAAGGGAGTGCGAGATCCTACGATCCGCTCGAGATGGACATTAAAGGAACTTAGAAAAGAGGAGCTTAGAAATGGCAAATACAGCGAAAACAGCAATTGTTACAGGTGCCTCACAAGGAATCGGAGCGGGACTCGTCGAAGCGTTCCTGAAACGAGGTTATAACGTAGTCGCAAACTCGCGAAACATTACCAAAGCAAATCCATTCCCGGCAGCAGCCAATGTTGCACTCGTCGACGGAGACATTGGGGACCCGCGCACCGCCGCAAAGATTGTGGATACTGCCGTATCGCGATTTGGCCGAATCGATGTGCTTATAAACAATGCCGGTGTTTTTATTGCGAAGCCCTTCACCGAATACACGACGGAAGACTTCAACGCTTTAGTGTCGACGACGCTTGCAGGCTTTCTCTATGTGTCACAGCTCGCCGTAAAGCAAATGTTGCGGCAGAAATCGGGCAGTATCGTCAACGTGTCAACTACCCTGGTTGACCAACCGATCGCAGGTGTAAGCGCGGCCGTTCAAATCATGCTGAAGGGCGCCTTGAATGCGGTGACACGCGCCCTCGCCATTGAATACGCGAAGGAAGGCATTCGTGTAAACACCATAGCGCCGGGAGTAATCAATACTCCCATGCATAAACCGGAAACTCATGACTTTCTCAAAGGGTTGCACCCGGTTGGCAGGATCGGTGAAGTCAAAGAAATCGTCGATGCGGTCTTGTTCTTGACGGACGCGACATTCACCTCGGGTGAAATACTCCACGTGGACGGCGGCGCGCACGCAGGCAAATGGTAACCGGCAAAGGCCCTCGGCCTGCCAGCGCCGAGCAGCGATTGCAAGAACTTGGCATCCAGCTGCCGGTCCCGCCCGAGCCGTTCGGTATTTATGCGGAGGCGGTTCAGACGGGCAACCTGCTTTTCTTGACCGGAATGCTCCCCACCGAAGCCGGTAGTGCGCAATTCATTGGACGCGTCGGCGCAGAACTCGATTTGGAAGCAGGCAGGAAGGCGGCTCGGCTGGCGGCGCTCAATGCCCTCGCTGTCGCAAGGCAGCATCTGGGATCGCTCGACAAAGTGGCGCGGGTTGTCCGGCTTGGCGTTGCGGTGGTCACTTCGGGAGATGTACGCGAGCAGCCGAGAGTGGCTGACGGCGCCTCAGAGTTGCTGCAGGACGTCTTCGGAAAAGATAAGAACCCCAGCCGGCTGGTGTACGGGGTAGCGAGCCTTCCGCTCGGCACACCAGTCGAGCTGGAAGTGATCTTTGAGGTCTCCTAATGTTTGGATCGCTCGGGTGCGCTCGGCTTGTCGCCAGCTGCGATCAAAGACGCAATCGCGGAGATTCGATCTCTTACATCTAGTTCGCCAATTCTTCAACATTTGAAACTTTCACTCACTACGCGTTGCTGGTGTTGACCGACGAGCGGAGAAAAAAAGGATGACCACTGATCAAAAAAACAACGCACTAGCCGGTTTGACCGAGGGAGTTACGAAGGTGCGGTACACCGCCAAGACCCATACTTCGGGCGGTCGGCGCGGCGGTTTCTCCCGCAGTGATGATGGCCGCTTAGATGTCAAGTTCTCGGCTCCCGGAGTCTCAGGAACCGGTACCAACCCGGAGCAGTTGTTTGCCGCCGGTTGGTCGGCCTGTTTCATTAGTGCGATGGGGCTTGTGGCCGACAAGATGAAGGTCAAACTTCCCGCTGACGTAGCCATCGATGCAGAAATAGACCTGTGCAATTCCGGCGACGTTTACTTCCTTCGAGCACGTCTTAACGTCAGTCTGCCGGGCTTGGAGCGCGAAGTCGCTGAAGCCATTGTGGATGCTACGCACCGCAAGACATGTGCATATTCCAACGCTACGCGCGGCGACATCGACGTTACCGTCGACGTGGTGTAGGCCGGAGCGGAGCAGGCCGTTTTACAAGAACTGCGTCCGCCTGGCGCGGGATGACATTGCGGTAAGAACGTTACGAACTATAACTTCAATCTCTATATAAACTTGGAGTATACAGATGAGCGAGCATGCCCACGTAGATGGGGTTTATCCCTTCCCGGCTGTGATGCAGGTGCAGACGATCGAAACCAACGGTGCATCCATCCATGTGCGGGTCGGCGGTCATGGCCCGGCAGTGGTCATGCTGCACGGCTTCGGCACGACGGGCGACATGTGGGGCCATCTGGCGAGCGCACTCATCGAAGACCACACGATCATCGTGCCCGACCTCCGTGGGCTGGGCCTCTCTTCCAAGCCTGAGAGCGGCTACGACAAGAAAAATCAGGCGGCGGACATGGTGGGCGTCCTGGACGCCCTGAATGTGCGTACGGCCGAATTGGTGACGCACGACATCGGCATCATGGTCGGCTTTGCGGTTGCCGCCACCCACCCCGAGCGCGTGAGCCGATGGGTGGCGATCGATGCGCCGCTGCCCGGCGTCGGACCGTGGGATCAGATCACACAGAATCCGGCCATGTGGCACTTTGGCTTCGGTGGTCAGGACATGGAGCGCCTTGTCGCCGGCCGCGAGCGCATCTATCTCGATCGCTTCTGGAACGAACTTTCCCGGAACCCGCAGCGGTTTGATGAAGCGAAGCGCCAGCATTATGCGGCGCTCTATGCGCAACCCGGCGCAATGCGAGCGGGGTTTGCCCAGTTCCTGGCCTTCAGCCAGGATGCGGCCGACAACAGGATGTTCCTTGCGCAGGGCAAGCTTCAGATGCCGGTCTTGGCCTTCGGCGGCGAAGCTACATTCGGCCCTATGATCGGCACGATGATACGATGTGTCGCCGATAACGTCGAAGATAAGATCATCCCGGATTGCGGGCACTGGATCACGGAAGAGCAGCCGCAGGCGACGACAGACCTGGTCGTCGCCTTCCTGCATCGCCGTTCGTGAGTTAGCTAGCGTTACGTAGTGCGGCGCTCCGCGGAAGAGCCAAGAGACTACTGGGCCGAACGCGGATATTCCCACTACGACGGAATTTGAAAAGTTTGCTTTTTTTTGGGAATGGATGGCAAGTTGCTGCTGACCTCGCGAAAGTAGAAAGGAGTAATTTCCAGAAGCAGACGCCTGGACTGTCTGACTATGACGAAACGAAACTCAGCATGGAACAGGACGCGCGCTTCAAACAAACTCGGAATCGAGTATCCGATCATCCAGGGGCCGCTTGGAGGCTTTTCTTCGCAGCGCCTTACCGCGGCGGTATCAAACTTCGGGGGGCTGGGTTCTTTCGGCGCGCAAGGCTTGGCCCCGTCGGAGATTCAGGAGGTCGTCGCCGAGATCCGTTCTTTGACTAATAAACCTTTCGCCATGAACCTCTGGGTGTCGATGGAGGATGAGGGTGCAGCAACGTCCGATGCTGAAGCCTTCGAACGCGCACTCTCTCATCTAGCTCCGCATCTCGAGGCGGTCGGTGCGAGCAAGCCGCAGTTCTCACCATACAAGCCGCTTCGTTTCAAAGATCAAGTGCGCGTCCTGCTCGATGCTAAGGTGCCTGCCTTCTCGTTCATCTACGGTGTTCCGCCGAAGGAGATCCTGGAAGAGTGTCATCGCCAGGACATCGTTACGATCGGCACCGCGACGACACCGGACGAGGCCATCGCCCTGGAGCAGGCCGGTGTTGATATGGTTGTGGCATCCGGCTTCGAGGCCGGCGGACATCGCGGTTCGTTCCTGCGTTCCTCGGAGGATTCCCTCACAGGCACAATCTCTCTGGTACCGCAGGTCGTGGATGCGGTGGGTGTACCCGTCGTAGCGGCTGGAGGAATCGCGGATGCCCGCGGCATCGCGGCCGTTTTCGCGCTCGGTGCCCAAGGTGTGCAGATGGGGACGGTCTTTCTTGCCTGCGAAGAGTCTGGAGCAACCAGGTTGCACCGGGAGGCGATCCTGAGCGGAAAGGCGCGCCGAACGTCGCTTACACGCGGGTTCACCGGTCGTCTGGCGCGTGGCATCCACAATCAGCTTCTCGAAGAGATGAACCGGCCCGGCGTCGCCATTCTCCCGTACCCTCTGCAACGAGCCCTCATGCGGAACCTCTCCGTACCAGCGCAGCAGGCCGGACGCAGCGAATTCCTTACCTTATGGGCCGGCCAAAGTGCTGGGATTGCCCAATATTCAAACGTTGCAACGCTTCTGCAATCCCTCGTCAATGGAGCATCAGAGAAACTAGCCTCATGCTCGGATGGTCAGCAGCCACCGGGCCATGACAAGTCAGCTTCTGCAAACGCACGCGGATCTCCCGCACGATCGACAAGTATTGAGAAGTCAGCTCTTGGTTCGTAATGGATTCTCTAAACTACCCGTGGATCACGGGCACCCCGCTAGTTGTTACTCCCCGGTTGGGTTCGTATCGACAAGCGACACGCGTCGGCAACTGCTACTCCCACCACGCGGCTGCTTGGCAGTGCGCGCGCACTTCTGCTAATCTCAGGTTTGGTATAGGGCTGCATCCCGTTGGCCGCTTTGCGGCC